>Ga0190269_10000265_pt1 | contig 28097 bp, 24 predicted proteins | sample Popmic249IS_FD_133749 | JGI IMG/M metagenome (GOLD analysis project Ga0190269, IMG submission 133749) | Populus adjacent soil microbial communities from riparian zone of Blue River, Arizona, USA - 249 IS | ecosystem: Environmental > Terrestrial > Soil > Riparian zone | place: USA: Arizona... | reverse complement strand
GTCTTCCAGGATGTGCACCGCCCGGAACGCCTGGCCCGCGTGCGACGCCGCTCCGGCCGCCTTGCACGGCAGGTCGACGACCGTCCGCGGGTCCGGCACCGACGGCGCCAGCTCCTGCGCGCCCTCGTAGAGCCGCAGCGCCTCACCGGGGGCCGCGATGCGCATCGCCTCGTCGCCGGCGCGGATACCGGCGTCGAACGCGGTCTTCAGGTCGCCGGCCTCCCTGGCGTGGCGGGCCAGATCGGCGTCGGTGCCGCCGGGCAGCTCCTGGCTGGCGATGACCTCGGCGAACTGGGCGTGGTGGCGGCGCCGCTCGCCGGGCAGGAGGTCGTCGTAGACCGCCTCGGCCAGCAGCGCGTGCCGGAACGCGTACCCGTCGGCGGGGGTGCGGTCCAGCACGTGGGCGTCCGTGGCCTCCCGCAGCGCCGCGTCGAGCGTCGCGTCGCTCAGGCCCGCGACCCTGGCCAGCCGGTCGTGGTCGATCTGCCGCCCGGCGACGGCCACCAGCTGCAGGACGTGGCGGGCCTCGGAGGAGAGCCGCTCGAGCCGGACCAGCAGCAGATCGGCCAGGTCGCGCGGAACACCGACCGACGGCACCGGCCGCGCGTTGCGCTCGGCGAGCAGCTGCTCGGCGAAGAACGCGTTGCCCTGCGCCCGGTCGAGGACCTCGTCGAGCGCGACGTCGTCGAGGTCGGCCGACGAGCCACCGGCCAGGCCGCGGACGAGCGCGGCGACCTCCGCGCGCTCCAGCGGGCGCAGCGCCAGCCGCAGCACGCCGGGCAGCCGCCCCCACTCCAGGGCCACCGTGCGCAGCGGGTGCCTGCGGTGCAGGTCGTCGGAGCGGTAGGACGCCACCGGGACCACCGGGGCACCCGGCTCACCGGCGAGCCGGGCGAGCAGGAACCCGAACAGGTCGCGGGTGGCGCCGTCGGCCCAGTGCAGGTCTTCCACGACGAGCAGCACCCGGCGGTCGGCCGCCAGATCGAACAGCGCGCCGAGCAGCGCCTCGTACAGGACGGCCGGGTCGAGCCGTCCGTCGCCGCCGGCGCCGGATCCGACCAGCCGCCGCTGGGGCAGCAGGCGGGCCAGCGGCGGGTAGTGCTCCCGCAGCCGCTCGACGGTCTCCGGTTCGTCGCGCGCGAGCCGGCCGAAGGCCTCGCTGACCGGAAGGAAGGGAACTGCATCACCCCCGAAGCTGACGCAGTGCCCGACCAGGACCAGCGCGCCCTCGGCCGCGGCGGCGCGCGCGAACTCGCGCAGCAGACGGGTCTTGCCGATACCGGCCTCGCCGGACACGATCGCCGCGCCGGGCTGCCCCGGCGCCGACCCGTCCAGCAGCCCGCGCAGCGTCGCCAGTTCGGCGTCGCGACCCACCAGTGGCGCCGGCTCCGCACTCGTCATGAAGCCATTGTCGCCGCCGGGTCCGACAGATTTTCCGGCCTCCGCTCCGCCGTCCGGAAGCGTCACGCTCAGCAGTCGGGCAGCGACGGCTGGAGGTGGTGACGGGTGAACAGGGCCGCGAACCACCCGGGGCGGCGACGCTCCGGCCGCTCCACGTCGACGCGGCGGCACGGCCCGACGCCCAGCCGCTCGCGGGTGTAGTCGTAGTGCGCCTTGGCGTAATCTTCGCTGATCGAGAACATGCACCTTACGGTGCTCGGCTGAGGGGCCCCGGCACATCGCCACTATTCCCTAACCGCGCCCCGGCTCCGGGGCCTTAGGCCCCTTAGTGCTGCAACGGCAGTCGATGGACGAGGGCGACGAGCCACCAGTCGCTCGTCGCAGCATTGCGGGGACCGTCCCGTCCTGAATCGGCGGTGGGTGGGTGACGTCAAAGGGAGTTCGTGCACGTGATCACGTGCGAGAACGTCCTTTGACAACCGTTTCCCAGTAGCCAGGGCGAGGGCACGATACCTGCGGCTGCAGTACTAGCTAGGCCGCGCGCCGCGGCCCCACACCTGCGGCCCGCGGGCCCCGTACCCCGCAGGCCCCTTCCCCGCGGGCCCCGTACCCCGCGGGCCCCGTACCCGGGTGTCCCGTACCCCCGGCTCCCTGCCCGAGCGCTCCGTGCGTACCTGTCCGGTGACCACCGGGGCGCCTGGGTGCGGTTCCTCGCGAACGCGAACATCCAGCTGCCCGACGAGGTGTTCGAGATGGTGTTCGGAGCGCCCCGGCAGGGTCAGGCGGCCGCCGACGAGCACTACTGACACGCGGGGCGGGCCGGGTCGCGGACCAATGTGGCCGAGACGCGTAGGCAGTGCGCTAATCAGGGTTAACATGTGCTCCGCGCTTCGAACGATGACGTCAGGAGCGGACATGACCGCGATCAGCGCCACCTCCCGCGAGTACGACCCGGTCGACATCAGCTCGCCGGAGTTCTGGTCCACGACGGCAGCGGAGCGCGAACGCACCTTCGCCGTCCTCCGCGAACAGCGTCCCATCTCCTGGCACCCCACCCCGGTGGGCGGGCTCGGTGAGGACCCGAACGATCCGGGCTTCTGGGCCGTGCTGCGCCACGCCGACATCGTCGAGGTCAGCCGCCGCAACGACGTGTTCGTCTCCGGTCAGGGCGTGATGTTCGGCAACGTCCCCGAGGAGCTGCTGGAGATGTCGCAGTCGTTCCTCGCGATGGATCCGCCGCGCCACACCCTGATCCGCAAGCTGGTCAGCGCCGCGTTCACCGCCCGGCAGGTCGCCCGGATCGAAGACCAGATCGCGGCGAACGCCCGCGCGATCGTCCAGGAGCTCAAGGCGACCGGCGGGGACGTCGACTTCGTCTCCCACTGCGCGTCCAAGCTGCCGATCCGGACGCTGGCCCAGATGATGGGCATCCCGGAGTCCGATTGGGACTCGGTGGTGACGCACGCGAACACGCTGGTGTCGGTCGCCGACCCGGTGTTCCTCGGCGACCGCGACCCGGTGACGGTGCTGCTCGAGGCGCTGTTCGCGCTGCACCAGGAGGCCCTCGAGCTGGCCGGCCGGCGGCGGGTGGAGCCTCGCGACGACCTGATGACCGCGCTGGTGCGGGCCGAGGTGGACGGTGCGCGGCTCACCGACGCCGAGATCGCCGCGTTCTTCGTGCTGCTCTCGGTGGCCGGCAACGACACCACTCGCCAGACCACCAGTCACGCGATGCGCGCGCTCACCGTCTTCCCGGAGCAGCGGGAGTGGCTGCTGGCCGACTTCGACGGCCGGATCGGCAGCGCCGTGGAGGAGTTCGTCCGCTGGGCGACGCCGGTCATGACGTTCCGGCGCACCGCGGTCGCGCCGTTCACGCTGAACGGGCAGGAGATCGCGGCCGGCGAGAAAGTCGTCATGTTCTACGCGTCGGGCAACCGGGACACCGCGGTGTTCGACGCGCCGGAGCAGTTCGACCTGGCGCGGAAGCCCAACCCGCACGTCGCGTTCGGCGGCGGGGGCGCGCACTACTGCCTCGGCAGCCAGGTGGCGAAGGTGCAGCTGCGGTGCCTCTTCCGTGAGCTGCTGCGCGAGCTGCCGACCTTACGGGTCGGTGGGCCGGTGTACGTGGCGGGTGCGTTCATCCACGCGATCCGCGAGCTGCCCTGCGAATTCTGACACCCCGGTCCAGCGCCGGGCACGCGACTGCCCGCGCGCCGGGACGCGCGGGCAGCGGCGACGGTCCTACGAGGAGTGCGCCAGCGGACGGCTGGGGTTGCGGTAGAGCCAGAACCCCAGCGCCCGCGGCATGCGCCGGGGACGCGACTGCGCGACGTACGGTTCCCACGTCGTCCGTAAGTGCTCGGGGACCTGGCTCGCAGCCAGGTGCCGGTGGCACGAGTCGCACGGGACCTGCTCGAGCGCCGCGTAGAGCGCCTTGGTGGTGCGTGCGGCTTCCACGCGCTCGTACCAGCCGCAGCAGCGCCCGGATGGGGCTGATGCACCGTTCCGGGCCAATTCGTCGTTCTGGGCCATGGGGGGAGCTGTCCCTTCGACGCCGTCGTCGATCTGAAATCCTGGGACGATCATGCCCCCTCATGTGATTTCTGTCTCGATGTTCGCCCTGCCCGTTCGAGGAGAAATCAGAAGCCGGGGAACGTGCTGCGCAGAGCGTCCAGATCGACGTTCTCGGCGGTGACCGACGGGCTGTGGGCGGGATCCAGGCGGCCGTAGACCAGCCGGAGGAAGGCCTCGGCCGGCAGGGCGAGCGCGCCGGTGCTCTGGCCGGAGTCCCACGGCTCGAGCGCGACCTTCTCGCCGAGGACGAGCGCGTACTCCCGGTCGGGGTCGGTGAGCGTGACGTGGATCCGGCCGGACCGGCCGGGCTTGCCCGTGAAGCCGATCAGCTGCTCGGCGATCTCCAGGATAATGCCGACCGCCTCGGGCAGCACGGTCGCGGACGGGTCGAGCATGACCTCGACGTCCCACACGTGCACCGCGTGCTCGGACAGGCGTGAGGACACCAGGCCGGCGATGCCGGTCGGGCCGCTCCAGTTCTGGAACGTGGCGGCTGCACGCTGCTCGGCGCCGAGCGCCTCGATCTTCTCGACGAGACGTGCGTCCGCGGCGAGGACGTCGGCGGCCTGCATCTCGGGGGTCTTGGCGTCCCAGACCGCCCAGACGGCCTGGAAGTCCTCCTGCTTCGGCGGGTCGGTGCCGGCCACCCCCGCGTCGAAGACCAGTTCGTTGATCTCGGCGCCGGAGCCGAGGTGGGAGAGCACCTGAGCGATCGTCCACTCGGACGGGTAGCCGGGACTGCGCACCTGCTCGGGGGTGAGCGACCCGACCACGGAACGGAGACGGTCGTGGGAGGCGCGCAGGGCCGCGATCCGGCGGAGAGCGTCAGCATCGGATGTGGTCATGGCCACACCCTAGGGCCTGCGGCTCTCGCTCCCGGCGAGGCCGGCACGGATCCGCAGGACAAGCCCTCACGCCCCGGTCCGGGCCGGGGTGGCGGAGGCGGGGCGGCCGCCGGGGGCTCCGGGCCGCGGGCGTCGGCTGCCGGCTGCCGGGCGCCCCGGGGTCGGCGGGCCGTCCGGTCCCCCGGCGGCCCGGTCGGGCCCGGGAGCCCGGTCGGGCCCGGGGGCCCGGACGTGCCCGGGGGCCCCGTCGTGCCCGGGGGCCCCGGCGGGCGCGGCCGGGCGCAGGCGCAGCGCGACGACGAGGGTCGCGGCGGCCGCGAGCGCGATCATCGCCTCGATGACGGCGACCGTCAGGCCCCATCCCCCCGCGCGCCATCCGATCCCGACGGCGGCGCCGAACACGCTGGAGCCGGCGTAGTACGCGAACACGTACAGCGCGCCGGCGGTCGCCGGACGATCGGCACCCACCACCGGCGCCCACCCGCTCGCGGTGGAGTGCGCGCCGAAGAAGCCGGCCGTGAACACGAGCAGCCCGAGCACCACGGTCGGCAGCCACGCGGGCAGCGTCAGCAGCAGCCCGGCGGCCATCAGCCCGATCGAGACCAGCAGCACCGGCGGCCGGCCGTGCCGATCCGCCGCGCGCCCGGCGATCGCCGAGGCGGCGGTGCCGGCCAGGTAGGTGAGGAAGACCGCGCCCACGACGGAGTCCGAGACGTCGAACGGCGTCGCCGTGAGCCGGTAGGTGAGGAAGTTGTAGGTCGCGACGAAGCCGCCCATCAGCAGCAGCGGCAGCAGGAGCAGCGTCGCGAGCGCGAGGCTCGGCCGCCGCCGGGCCGGCCCCGCGGCCCGCGCCGGTGGCGCGGTGGCGGCCACACCCGGCGGCAGCAGGCGCCAGAACAGCACCGCGGCGGCCAGCCCCAGCACGCCGACCGCCGCCAGCGCCCACCGCCAGGAGGCCACGTCCACGACGACCGACGACAGCAGCCGCCCGGTCACCCCGCCGACCGAGTTGCCCGCCACGTAGAAGCCCATCGCCGAGGCCAGGGCCGCCGGGTGGGTCTCCGCGGCGACGTGCCCCATCGCCACGCCGACGACGGCCGCGAGCGCGGCGCCGGTGGCGGCGCGCAGGACGAGCAGCACCGGGAACGTCGGCGCGGCCGCGGAGGCCAGCGACAGGACGACCGCGAGCCCCAGCCCGCCGAGCATCGCGCGCCGCCGCCCGATGCGCCGCCCGAGCCAGGTCGCGGGGACGACGAGCAGGGCCAGCGCGCCGGTGGTCACCGAGAGCGAGAGGCTCGCGGTCGTGGCGTCCACGGCGAACCGCTCCGAGAGGCGCGGCAGCAGCGGCTGGGTGGCGTAGAGCAGGCCGAACGCGGCGAGGCCGACGAGCGCCATCGCGACGTTGAGCGCGCGGAAGCCGGGGCTGCCCGGCCGGTGCCGTAGATCTGTCACGCCTCCACCGTCGTCGATCCCCATGCATACGTCCAATACATCTTTACTGGTTGAATGATGCCTATGGAGCATGAGTCATTGGAGGCGTTGCGCCCCTGGCAGGAGCTGCTCGCCGTCGCCCGCACCGGCCACCTCACCGAGGCCGCCCGCGACCTCGGGGTCCCGCAGCCGACGCTCAGCCGGTCGCTGGCGCGCCTGTCCGCGCAGGTCGGTGCGGCGCTGCTGCTGCGGCAGGGCCGCGGGATCGTGCTCAGCCGGCACGGCCGGCTGCTCGCCGAGGCGGCCGAGCGGGCGGTGGCGGAGGTCAGCGAGGCCGTACGGCGGATCCGGGCCGACGTCGATCCGGGCGCCGGGCTGGTGCGCCTCGGGTTCCAGCACGTCCTCGCCGCGGACCTGGTCACGCGGACGCTCCGGGATTTCCACGCCGAGCGTCCGCGGGTACGGCTGCAGCTGTCGGAGGGCGGCGCGGACCACCTGGTCGCCGACGTCGCGGCGGGCCGGCTCGACCTGGCGCTGGTGGCGATGTTGCAGCGCGTCGACGCGCCGGGGCTGGACGTGCGGGTCCTCGGTACCGAGCCGCTGCTGGTCCTGCTCCCCGCGTCGCACCCGCGGGCCGGTGCGGCCTCGATCGCGCTGGCCGCGCTGGCCGGGGAGCCGTTCGTCGCGATGGCCGAGGGCTACGGCATGCGGACGATCACCGACCGCCTGCTGCGCGACGCGGGCGTCGCCCTCCGCCCGGCGTGCACCTGCGAGGACCTCGCCACCGCCGCCGGGCTGGTCGCGGCCGGGCTCGGCGTCACGGTGGTGCCGGCCGGGATGGCGCCGCCCGGCACCGTCGAAGTGCCGCTGGACCACGGCGGACGCCGCCCGGAGCGGGTCGTGCAGCTGCTGACGCACGCCGGTGGGCCCGCGTCGGAACCCGTGCGCGCCCTGCACGCCGCGCTCGCCGCGGCGGTGCCCGCCCGGCTGCGCCGCGGCGACGCCGGGCCGGGCCCGCGGCCGCCGGAGTAGGCCGGTCCCCTCACGCCTCCGCGACGATCACCTCGGTACCCGCGCGGCGGATCGCCTCGACCCCGGCCGGATCGGCCGAGGAGTCGGTGACGAGTACCGACACGTCGGTGACCGGGCAGATCCCGGCGAGGCACACCCTCCCCACCTTCGAGCCGTCCGCCACCACGACGACCCGGTCCGCCCGCCGGATCAGGCAGGCGTCGGTGTGCGCCTCGATCTCGTCGTGCGTGGTGAGCCCGCCCCGGGCGCTGATCCCGTCGACGCCGACGACCGCGACCTCCATGTTCAGCCCCTCCAGCGCCCGGTCGGCGATCGGCCCGACCAGCTCGTAGGACTGCGTCCGGGACACACCGCCGGTCATGACCAGCTTCAGCCGCGGCCGCAGCGCGAGCTCGGAGGCGATGTTGAGCGCGTTGGTCACCACGGTCAGGTCGACGCGCTCGGCGAGCAGACGGGCCAGCAGGTGGGTGGTGGTGCCGCCGGAGAGCCCGAGCGTCAGCGGGCCCCGCGGCAGCAGCTCGGCCGCGCGCCGGGCCACCAGCGCCTTGGCGTCGCGGTTCTGGCCGGCCCGGTACCGCACGGGCAGCTCGTAGGCGACGTCCACCGCGACCGCGCCGCCGTGCGTCCGGGACAGCAGCTTCTGGTCCTCGAGCACCTGCAGGTCGCGCCGGATCGTCGCGGCCGAGACGACGAACTCCTCGGCGAGCCGCCCCGCGTCGACCGATCCGTCCGCGGACAGCCGCTCCAGGATCGCCGAGACGCGCTCGGCCCGGCGCAGTGAACTCCGCGGCACGTGGTCCTCCCGTACGGACACCGGCCCGCACGGGGCCTGACTGATCAAACGAGCACTGAGAATAGTCCGTTTGCCGAGTTCTTCTGTGCGTTCGTGAGCGATCCGCGCAAGATCGCCCCATGACCGTGATCACTTTCCTCGGTGCCGGCAGCGTCGTGTTCACCCGCGAGCTGCTTGCCGACCTGCTGAGCTTCGACGAGCTGCGCGGCGTCACGCTCTCGCTGCACGACATCGACCCGGAACGCCTGGAGACCGCCGAGGCGATCGCGCGCCGCACCGCCGAGCAGCTCGGCGCCGCTCCGCAGATCCGGGTCAGCCTCGATCGCCGCCGCGCGCTGGAGGGCTCGACGTACGTCATCAATGCGATCCAGGTCGGGATGCACGCGGCGACCGTGCGGGATTTCGAGATCCCCGCACGCTACGGGCTGCGCCAGACGATCGGCGACACCCTCGGGGTCGGCGGGATCTTCCGGGCGCTGCGGACGTTCCCGGTCCTGGCCGGCATCGCGCGCGACATCCGCGCGATCTGCCCGGACGCCTGGCTGCTCAACTACACCAACCCGATGGCGATGAACGTCGCCTACCTGGCCGCCGTCGCCCCGGACGTGAACACCGTCGGGCTGTGCCACTCGGTGTACTGGACCGTCCACGACCTGTGCGCGCTGATCGACGTCCCGTTCGAGGAGGTCGACTACTCCGCCGCCGGCGTCAACCACCAGTCCTGGCTGCTGCGCTGGGAGCACGGGGGCGCCGATCTCTACCCCCGCCTGCGCGAGCGCCTCGACGGCGATCCGGAGCTGCGGCGCCGCGTCCGGATGGACCTGTACTCCCGGCTCGGTTACTTCCCCACCGAGACCAGCGAGCACTCGTCGGAGTACGTGCCCTGGTACCTGCACGCCGACTCCGAGGTGGAGCGGCTGCGCATTCCGGTGGGCGACTACCTGCGGATCAGCCGGGACAACCTGGACGAGTACGCGCGCGTGCGCGCCGACGTGCTCGCCGGCAAGCCGCTCGACCTGCACCGGGACGCCACCGAGTACGCCCCGCAGGTCATCCACAGCATGGAGACCGGCGTGCTGCGCCGCATCCACGCCAACGTGGCCAACCGCGGGCTGATCAGCAACCTCCCGGAGGGCTACGCCGTCGAGGTGCCGTGCGTCGTCGACCGGCTCGGCGTCCGGCCCGAGCGGGTCGGTGCGCTGCCCGCCCAGTGCGCGGCGGTGAACCGCCCGTTCGTCAGCGTCGGCGAGCTCACGGTCCGGGCCGCGATCGAGGGTGATCCGCGGATGGTGCGGCAGGCCGCGATGGTCGACCCGAACACCGCGGCGACGCTCACCCTCGACGAGATCTGGGACCTCTGCGGCGAGCTGACCGCCGCGCACGGCGACCTCCTCCCGGAGGAACTACGCACATCCTAGATTGCACGTTTGCGTTCGAATGCTTGTCGACGATGCGCGAACGAGCATAATCCTCGGGCATGGACGCCACCGCACGTGAGATTGCCAGCCAGCCCGACGTCTGGGAGCGCGGGACGGCGCTGGCCGACGAGGCCCGCGCCGTGCTCGCCGCCCCGGGTGAGCGGACGTTGCTCCTGGGCTGCGGCACGTCCTGGTTCGTCGCGCAGAGCCTCGCCGAGCTGCGGGAGGCCGCCGGTCTCGGCGAGACCGACGCGGTCTGCGCCTCCGAGTACGTCCCGCGCCGCCGGTACGACCGCGTCGTGGCGATCACCCGCTCCGGCACCTCCACCGAGGTGCTCGACGCGCTCCGCGCCGTCCCGGCCGGAACGCACCGGTCCGCGGTGACCGCGGTCGACGGGGAGGCCGTCGACGGCCTGGTCGACACCCGGCTGCTGCTGGACTTCGCCGACGAGACCAGCGTCGTGCAGACCCGCTTCCCCACGACCGTGCTGGCCACCGCCCGCGCGGCGTACGGCGAGAACCTCACCCCGGTGATCGCCGACGGCAGGGACGCGCTCGCCGCCCCGCTGCCCGCCGACCCGGCCGGCATCGACCACCTGGTGTTCCTCGGCACCGGCTGGACCGTCGGCCTGGCGCACGAGGCCGCGCTGAAGGCCAGGGAGGCCGCCCAGGCGTGGTCGGAGTCCTATCCGGCACGCGACTACCGGCACGGGCCGGTCGCCGTCGCCGGTGCGCGGTCGCTGGTCTGGTCGTTCGGCGCCGTCCCGGAGAGCCTCGACGACGTCGCCCGCTCCGCCGGTGCCACCCCGTACCGCGACGCCCGCGACCCGCTCGCCCAGCTCGTGCTCGCCCAGCGGTTCGCGACCGCGCTCGCCGCCCACCGCGGCCTCGACCCGGACCGGCCGCGCCTGCTGACCCGCTACGTCGTGCTCTCCGCCTGACTCCCCGCCCGCCGCAGCCGGTCCCACCCGAACATCCGTCCCACCCCGAAACCCCCCTCGAGAGGTGCAGCGATGAGGTTCTCGACCCACGGTCGTCGACGGCGGGCGGTGGCCGGCCTGGCCACCGCCCTCGCAGCCACGCTGGCTCTGGCCGCCTGCAGCGGATCGTCGCCGACGAGTGACGGCAAGGACGCGGCGGAGGGCTACGACCCGAAGGCGGCCGTGGAGATCACCTGGTGGACCGGGCAGACCACCGAGGCGGAGAAGAAGGCCGAGGCGCTGGCCGCCGAGTACCACGCGTTACACCCGAACGTCACGGTCAAGACGTCGGCCGGCGCGACCGTCACCGACGACCTGCTGACGAAGCTCTCCGCCGGGTTCACCAGCGGAACCTACCCGGACATCTCCTACGCGTACGGCAGCTGGGCCGGCGAGCTCGCCGCCAGCGGGCGGACCCAGGACCTCGCCGAGTACGTGAGAGACCCGGCGTTCGGCTGGGAGCAGTTCCCCGCCGCGGCCAGGGAGACCGCGACCGCCGCCGACGGCACGGTGATCGGCGTGCCCGCGCTCGTCGACAACCTCGCGCTGATCTACAACAAGACGCTGTTCGACGCCGCCGAACTCCCCTACCCGACCGACCAGTGGTCGTGGGAGGACTACCGGGCGGCCGCCAGGAAGCTGACCGACCCGGCCAAGAACGTCTACGGCTCGGCGTACTCGGTGTCCGGCAGCGAGGACACCACCTGGCACCTCTGGCCGCTGCTCTGGCAGCACGGGGGCAAGATCCTCGACGGCAAGAAGCCGGCGTTCAACACCGACGCCGGGGTCGCGGCGCTGGAGACGCTGCGCGTGATGGCCGTCGAGGACAAGTCGATGTACCTCGACCAGACCGACGAGAAGTACAGCCCGCTGTTCTGGAGCGGCCGGATCGGCATGATCATGTCCGGCCCGTGGGAGCTGCTGGAGCTCGCCAACCACAAGACGAACTACGGCGTCGCACAGCTGCCCGGCCACGACGGCGACCACCAGACCGTCTCCGGGCCCGACCTCTGGGTGCTCTTCAACCACGACGACCCGAACCGGGCCGGCGCGTCTCGCGACTTCCTCAAGTGGCTGACCAGCAAGGAGACCGACGCCAAGTGGAACCTCGCGATCGGTAACCTGCCGCTGCGCACGACCGAGAAGGACACTCCGGAGTTCGCCTCCTACGTCGAGCAGTACCCGGGCGGCACGAAGTTCTTCGAGAACCTCCGCAACGCGAAGCAGGCACGCCCGACGCTCCCGGGCTACGCCGAGATGTCACGCAACGTCGGCGACGCGATCGCGAAGGTGCTCCAGGGCCGGGCGAAGCCCCGGGAGGCGCTGGACGAGGCCGCCGAGAAGTCCGCCGGCATCCTCGAGGACTCCTGATGTCGGTGGCCACCCCGCCGCGGTTCGCCGTCGGGGCGCGGAAGCCCGCGTCCGCGCCGGGGCGCCCGCGCGGCCGGGCGGGCCGCGCGGCCCGCCGCACGCTGACCGGCTGGGCGTTCGCCGGCCCGGCGACGGTCATCGTCGTCGGCCTGTCGCTCTTCCCCGCCGTCTGGGCGTTCTTCATCAGCCGGACGAAGTGGAACGGCATCGCGCCCGCCACCGACGTCGGGTGGCGCAACTACCAGCGCCTGGCCGAGGACCCGTCCGCCGCGGACGCCGCCAGGCAGACGCTCGTGCTCACCGCGACGTTCGTGCCGGCCTCGATCGCGCTCGGGCTGCTGGTCGCGGTGGCGCTCAACCGCAAGATCCGGTTCATCGGCTTCTACCGCACCTGCATCTTCGTGCCGTACGTCGCCTCCGCGGCCGCGACCGGCATCCTCGCCGGGTACGTGTTCAGCCCGCAGTTCGGCATCGTGAACGACGTCCTGCGCCGGGTCGGGCTGCCGACCCAGCAGTTCCTGGAGAGCCCGAGCCAGGCGCTGCTGACGATCGTCGTGATCGCGCTCTGGGGTGAAATCGGCTTCGTCGCGGTGATCTACCTGGCCGCGCTGCAGGACGTGCCGAAGGAGCTGGTCGAGGCCGCGATCGTCGACGGCGCCGGCCCGTGGCGGGTGTTCCGGCACGTGACGCTGCCGCAGCTGCGCCCGGTGACCGTGTTCGCCAGCGTCTGGCAGACGATCACCGCGCTGCAGCTGTTCGACCTGATCTACACCTCGACGCGCGGCGGCCCGCTGAACACCACCCAGACCGTCGTCTACTACATCTACGAGCTGGCGTTCGGGACCCGTCGCCTCGGCTACGGCGCGGCCCTGGCCTACCTGCTGTTCGCGGTGACGTTGCTGCTCACCGTCGTCGTGGTCGCCTACAACCGGCGGCGCGGATCGGAGGCGTTCTGATGGCGACGATCCCGACCGAGGCCCGAACGCGACGGCGGCTGCCGTTCAGCCCGTGGCACCTGCTGCTGATGCCGATGGCGCTGCTGTTCGTGCTGCCGCTGGTCCAGATGGTGCTGACGTCGTTCATGAGCGAAGCGCAGATCACCCGATTCCCGCCGGAGTTCCTGCCCGACGGGATCCACCTGGACGGGTACCGGACGCTGCTCGACGAGTCGCGGATCGTCCGGTGGTTCCTCAACACCGTGCTGGTCTCGGCGGTCGCGGTGACCGCGCACCTGGTGCTGTGCTCGCTGGCCGGGTACGGGTTCGCGCGGCTGCGGTTCCCCGGCCGCGGCCTGGCGTTCCTGGCGATCATCGCCACCGTGATGATCCCGATCCAGGTGCTGATGATCCCGACCTACCTGCTGTTCGCGCGGATCGGCATCGTCGACACGCTGGCGGCGGCGTTCGTGCCGTGGCTGGCGTCGGCGTTCGGGATCTTCCTCATGCGCCAGTTCTTCCTCTCGCTCCCGGTGGAGCTGGAGGAGGCCGCCCGCATCGACGGAGCGGGGACGCTGCGGACGTTCGTCTCGATCGTGCTGCCGCTGGCCCGCCCCGCGCTGGCGACGCTGGCCGTGTTCACGCTGCTGTCGAGCTGGAACGACCTGCTGTGGCCGCTGATCGCGATCACCGACGACTCGAAGTACACGCTGCAGATCGGGCTGGCGTCGTTCCAGGGCATGCGCCGCACGGAGTGGTCGCAGCTGATGGCGGGCAACGTGATCGCGACGCTGCCGCTGGTGCTGGCGTTCCTCGTCGCCCAGCGGCGGTTCATCGCGACGATGTCGTTCAGCGGCTTGAAGGGGTGACCGGGCACCAGCCGGCCGGACCACCCGGCCCCGGCGACCGCGGGTCCGGCCGCCGGGGTGGCCGTCGGGCAGGCTGCGGGGCAGGCTGCGGGTCCGGCCGCCGGGCACGCTGCCGGTCCGGCCGCCGGGCACGCTGCCGGTCCGGCCGCCGGAATCAGGCCGGGGCGAGGGCAGCGCGGATCTCGGGCAGGGTGGCCTGCGCGGCGGTACCGCCGGCGGCGCGGGTGCTCAGCGACCCCGCCGCCGCGGCCCACGCCACCGCGTCGGGCAGGTCCGCGCCGCCCAGCCGGGCGGCGAGGAACCCGGCGTTGAAGCTGTCACCGGCGCCGGTGGTGTCCACGACGTCGACCGCGAGGCTCGGCGCGGCGCACTCCCCCTCCGCCGACCAGGCTCGCCCGCCGCGGGCACCGTCCTTGAGCACGACGGTCGTCCCACCCGCCACCAGCGTCGCCGCCGCGGCCGCCACGTCGTCGAGCCCGGTGACCGCGAGCAGCTCCGCGGTGTTCGGCAGGAACACGTCGACGCCGGCGAGCAGCTCCCGGATCCCGGCCCAGCGCTCGCTGGGGTCCCAGTTCGTGTCCACCGACGTCGTGACACCCAGCGCCCGGGCGCGTGCGAACACCCCGGCGAGCCCGGCGGCCAGCCCGGGCTGCAGGAACACCGAGGCGACGTGGAGGTGGCGGGTGGCGGCGAGCAGCTCGTCGGTGACGTCGTCCGGGGTCAGCGTCCGGATCGCGCCGGGCAGCGTGAGGATCGCCCGGTCGTCGGGCCCGGAGAGGATCACCGACAGACCGGTCGGGGCGTCCGCCGCCGACGCGGGAGCGAGCTGCCGCACGCCGCGCTCGGCGAGCCACTCGCGGGTGACCGTGCCGAACACGTCGTCGCCGACGCGCGCCAGCAGCGCGGTGCGCAGCCCCAGCCGGGCGCAGCCGGTCGCCGTGATCGCGGCCGACCCGCCGAGCACCAGGTCGGCGCCGGACAGCAGCTGCTCGGCCTGCCCGAAGCGCGGCACCACGTCGCCGCGGAGCACCAGGTCGGGGTTCGCGTCGCCGACGACGAGGACGTCGAACTCAGTGTTCATTCGCAACCTCTGGATGATCGTTTATGGTCGGAAGTGCAGGAAGCAGAGCATAGTCGCGCAGAAGCTGGAGCAGGAGTGATCCTGACCGTCACCCTCAACGCCGCCCTCGACGTCACCTACCGGGTCGACGCGGTGGTGCCCCACGGCACGCACCGCGTCGCCGAGGTGACCGAGCGGGCCGGCGGCAAGGGCCTCAACGTCGCCCGGGTGCTGCACGCGCTCGGCGAGCCGGTGCTGGCCACCGGGCTGCTCGGTGGCCCGATCGGTGCGCGGGTCGCGCGGCTGCTGGACGCGGACGGAGTCGCGGCCGCGTTCGAGCGGATCGGCGGGGAGACCCGCCGCACGGTGGCGGTCGTCGACACCGACGCGACCGGGTTCTGGGAGCCCGGCCCGGTGGTGACGGCCGCGGAGTGGAGCGCGTTCCGTGCCCGCTACCGCGCGCTGCTCTCCGACGCCGTCGTCGTCGTGCTGTCGGGCTCGCTCCCGCGCGGCCTTCCGGTCGACGCGTACGCCGCGCTGATCCGCGACGCGCGGGCAGCCGGGGTGGCGAGCGTGCTCGACACCAGCGGCGACGCGTTACGCGCCGGCCTCGCCGCCGGGCCCGACGTCGTCAAACCCAACGCGGAGGAGCTCCACACCCTCCGCACGCGGACCGCCGCGCCGGCTGGGGACGACCGGAACGGGGAGCACGACGGGAACGGGGAGCACGACGGGAACGGGGAGCACGACCGGGACGGCGGAGACGACCGGGACGGCGGAGACGACCGGGACGGCGGAGACGACCGGGACGGACTGGACGGACTGGCGCGGCTCGCGGCAGCGGCGCGCGCGCTGGGGGCCGGCGCGGTCGTCGCGTCGGCCGGGCCGGAGGGCCTGGTCGCGGTGACCGCGGACGGCACCTGGCACGCCCGGCCGCCGGAGGTGGTCACCGGCAACCCGACCGGCGCCGGGGACGCCTGCGTCGCCGCGCTGGCCCGGAACCTCCGCGACCGGAACCCCTGGCCGCGGACGCTCACCGACGCGGTGGCGCTCTCCGCCGCCGCGGTCGCCGCCCCGGTCGCCGGCGCCCTGGACCCGGCCGTGGCCGCACGGCTGCGCCCCGCCGTCACGGTCACCGCGCTCGCCCCCGCCGCCCCGACGCCGCCCGCGACGGCCGCGGACCCCACTGCCCGGCACCCGACTGCCCGGCACCCGGATTCCCCGCACCCGAACGCCCGACACCCGAACGCCCCGCGTTCGAACGCCCCGGCCGCTGGGGCGCCGCTCGGCACCGGGCGGCCCGCACCCGCTCGATCCGCACCGACCGCTCAGGAGCACCCCGCATGCTGACCCCCACCGGAGATTTAGTGGCCGCCGCCCGCGCGGCCGGCACCGCGATCCCGGCGTTCAACGTCATCACGATCGAGCACGCCGAGGCGATCGTCGCCGGCGCCGAAGCCGCGGGCGCGCCGGTGATCCTGCAGATCAGCGAGAACGCGGTGCGCTTCCACTCCCACCGGCTCGGCCCGATCGCCGCGGCCACCCGGGCGGTGGCCGACGCGGCGAGCGTCGGCGTCGCGCTCCACCTCGACCACGTCGAGGACACCGCGCTGCTCGGGCAGGCCGCCGCCCACGGGTTCGGCTCGGTGATGGTCGACGCTTCGCGGCTGCCCTACGCCGACAACGTCGCCGCGACGGCCGCGGCGGTGACCGGCCTCCACGCCGCCGGGCTGTGGGTGGAGAGCGAGCTGGGCGAGGTCGGCGGGAAGAACGGCGCGCACGCGCCGGGCGTCCGCACCGACCCCGGCGAGGCCGCCCGCTACGTCGAGGCCACCGGTGTCGACGCGCTCGCGGTCGCGGTCGGCTCCTCCCACGCGATGACCGACCGCACCGCCCGCCTCGACCACGCGCTCATCGCGTCGCTGCGGGAGGCGGTGCCGGTGCCGCTGGTGCTCCACGGCTCCTCCGGCGTGCCCGACGACGAACTCGCCGCGGCCGTCGCCGCCGGCATGGTGAAGATCAACATCGGCACGGCGCTGAACACCGCGTTCACCGCCGCGGTCCGCACGACGCTGGCGGCCGACGAGGCGCTGGTCGACCCCCGCCAGTACCTGGCCCCCGCCCGCGACGCGATGTCCGCGACCGCAGCCCACTTCGCCGCCCTCCTCTCCGGGCGCGTGCCCCGGTAGCGCTGCACGTTTCGTGCCGCGGGGACGGCACGAAACGCGCAGCGCCACGGCTCAGAACGTCACGGTGACCTCGAGGCCGCCCTCGGGGCGGGCGCGGACGTCGAGGGTGGCTCGGTGCGCTTCGGCGATCGCGCGGACGATCGTCAGGCCCAGACCGTGCCCGCCGCCCCGCCGGAGGCGGGCGCCGGCGAGCTGCTGGAACGGTTCGAGCAGCCGGGCGACGTCGTCCGGGGCGATCATCGGCCCGCTGTTGCGCACGGTCAGCCGCGCCCGCCCGCCGACCACCCCGGTGGACACGGCGACGAACCCACCGGGGACGTTGTGCCGCACCGCGTTGTCGACCAGGTTCACCACCAGGCTCCGGACGAGGTGCGGATCCCCGGTCATCGGCGCCGACGCCACCTCCGCCGCCACGTCCCGGTCGCCCACCACGTCCTGCACGACGGTGGCCAGATCCAGCGGCTCGCGCCGGTCGATGCCCGGCTCGCTGCCCGCCAGCGTCAGCAACGCGTCGATCAGCCGCTCCTGCTGTTCGCCGAGCGTCAGCACCTCGTGGCAGGCGGCCCGCAGGTCCTCGGCGGTCGCGTCCGGGTCGGCGAGCGCGACCTGCAGCAGCGTGCGCTCCGCGGTCAGCGGGGTCCGCAGCTCGTGCGAGGCGTTCGCCACGAAGCGCCGCTGGGCGTCGAACGACGCCTCCAGCCGGGCGAACAGCTCGTCGAGGACGGCCGCGAGCTGGCGGAACTCGTCGTCGCGGCCGTGCTGGCCGAGGCGGCGGTGCAGGTTGGACGCCGAGATGTCCCGCGCGGTCGCGGTGATCGTCCGCAGCGGGCGGAGCAGGCGTCCGGCGATCAGCCAGCCGAGGACGATCGCGACGACGACGGTCGCGGCGAGCACGATCAGCGACGTGATCAGCTGATCGTGGCGGGCGGCGACCTCGATCTCCGTCGGCCCGGCCGGGAGCGGCGGCTCGCCCTGCCCGGGTGCGGGGGCGGTCCGGCCGGCTCGCAGCAGCGGGAAGCCGACCAGCGCGGCACCGCAGGCGACGAACGCTCCCGAGTAGAGCAGCGTCAGCTGGCCGCGGAGCGTCACGGCCGGTCCAGCCGGTAGCCGCCGCCGCGGACGGTGTGGACCACCGGCGGATCGCCGAGCTTCGTCCGTAACCGTTTGACGGTCGTCTTGACCGCGGTGGTGAACGGGTCCGCGGCCTCGTCCCAGACGTGTTCGAGCAGCTCCTCCGCGGACACGACCCGGCCCTGTGCGGCGAGCAGGTACTCCAGCAACGCGAACTCCTTCGGAGTGAGCGGGAGGCGCCGCCCGGCGCGCGTCGCGACCCGCAGGTTCGGGTCGAGCAGAAGGTCGCCGCGGCTCAGCGTCGGCGGCAGCGACGCGCCGGGACGCCGTCCCAGCGCGCGGATCCGGGCGACCAGCTCGGCGAAGTCGAACGGCTTGGGGAGGTAGTCGTCGGCGCCGAGGTCGAGGCCGACGACGCGGTCGCGGACGGCTCCGGCAGCGGTGAGCATCAGCACCCGGCACGCGGAGCCGGAGGCGACGATGCGGCGGCAGACCTCGTCGCCGTGGACGCCGGGCAGGTCGCGGTCGAGCACGACGACGTCGTACGCGGTGACCGCGAGCCGTTCGAGTGCGGTGTTCCCGTCCAGGGCGACGTCCACCGCCAGCCCTTCGCGCCGCAGCCCGGTCCCGAGCGTCCGCGCGAGGATCTCGAAGTCCTCCACGACCAGCACTCTCACGCGGCCCACCTTGCCAGCCCGCCGGTGTCGGGGCGGTGTCGGCCGCGGACACCGGCGTGACACCGGCCGATCACTAGAACCGGAGGCTCCACACGACGGAAGGAACGACTGATGAGCATCGTCGTCGACGGGCTCCGCAAACGCTTCGGACCGGCGCTCGCCCTGGACGGCATGACGTTCCGGGTGGAGCCCGGCCGCGTCACCGGGTTCGTGGGGCCGAACGGCGCCGGGAAGTCCACCACGATGCGGGTGATCCTCGGCCTGGACGCGCCCGAGGCCGGTACCGCGCTGGTCGACGGCCAGCCCTACCGGACGCTGCGGCGTCCGCTGCGCCACCTCGGCTCGCTGCTGGACGCCGCAGCGCTGCAGCCCAGCCGCACCGCGCGCAACCATCTGCTCTGGCTCGCCCACTCCCAGGGCCTGGCCGGTCGCCGCGTCGACGAGGTGCTCGCGGTCACCGGCCTGACCTCGGTCGCCCAGCGGCGCGCCGGCGGCTACTCCCTCGGCATGCGGCAGCGGCTCGGCATCGCCGCGGCGCTGCTCGGCGACCCTCCGACCGTGATGCTGGACGAGCCGTTCAACGGCATGGACCCGGACGGCATCATCTGGATGCGCGGCTTCCTGCGGTCGCTGGCCGCGGACGGGCGGGCCGTGCTCGTCTCCAGCCACCTCATGGGCGAGCTGCAGGACACCGCACATCACCTGATCGTCGTCGGCCGCGGCCGGGTGCTCGCCGACGCCGCCGTGCCCGACCTCGTCGCCGGGCACGCGTCGCTCGAGCGGGCGTACCTGGACCTGACCCGCGAAGCGGTGGAGTTCACCGCCGAGGAGGGCACCCGATGATCCGCGCGGAGTGGACGAAGTTCCGCACCGTGCGGGGCTGGGTGCTCGGCGCGGTGGCCGCGCTGGTGCTGATCATCGGGCTCGGCGTCGTCCCGGGCACGGGCGGCTCGTGTGACGCGTCGTGCCGGCTACCGCGCGGCCCGGAGGGCCACGAGGTCGCCGACCGCGCGGAGTTCGTCCACCGGACGCTCACCGGCGACGGCACGATCACCGCCCGGATCACCTCGTTCACCGGGACGAAGTTCACCGGCCCCGGCCGCAACGACGTCGCGCTGGTGCCGTGGGCGAAGGCGGGGCTGATCGTGCGGGACGGCACGGACCCCGGCTCCTCCTACGCGGCGGTGATGCTGACCGGTGCGCACGGCGTCCGCATGCAGTACGACTACGTGCACGACGCGGCCGGCGGCAGCGACGGGGCGGCCCCGCGGTGGTTGCGCCTGACCCGCGCCGGCCCGGTCGTCACGACGGCGGAGTCGACGGACGGGACGCACTGGCGGACGGTCGGCGAGGCCACTCCGGCGCACCTGCCGGAGTCGGTCGAGATCGGATTGTTCACGACGTCGCCGCAGTGGGCGGAGAAGATGCACGAGACGTTCGGGGTGAACGCCGTGCGGGGTGGCCCGTCGACGGCCACGGCGGTCTTCGCCGACGTGCGGGTCGAGGGTGCCACCGGGGCCTGGCGGGCCGAGGACCTGGGCGGCCCGGGCGGTGCGGACGAGATCCCGGACGACGGCCCGGAACCCGGCGCGGCCGTTCGGGACGGCGTGTACACGGTGACCGGGTCGGGTGACATCGCCCCCGCGGTGTCCGGCCCGAACGGCCTGGGCACGACCGTCACGACGACGCTGCTCGGCACGTTCGCCGGGCTGGTGCTGCTGGTCGTGCTCGGCGGGCTCTTCGTCACGGCCGAGTACCGGCGCGGGCTGATCGGCGTCACGTTCGCGGCGAGCCCCCGGCGCGGGCGGGTGTTCGGGGCGAAGGCACTGGTCATCGGCGCGGTGGCGGCGGTGATCGGCAGCGTGGCGGCCACGGTCGCGCTGGCGGCGGGACCGCCGGTGCTGCGCGCCAACGGCGCCTACGTCAGCGCGGTGACGCTCGGGACCCAGGCGCGGCTGGTGATCGGCACCGCACTGCTGCTGGCCGGGTGCGCGGTGCTCGCGCTCGCGGTCGGTGCGCTGGTGCGCCGGAGTGCGGTGGCGCTCACCGCCGTGCTCTCGGTCACCGTGCTGCCGTACCTGCTGGCGATGTCGGTGCTGCCGTCCGGCGCGGCGGACTGGGTGCTGCGGGTGACGCCGGCGGCGGCGTTCGCGGTGCAGCAGAGCGCGGTGGAGTACGCCCACGTCGAGAACCTCTACACGGCGCCGAACGGGTACTTCCCGCTGCCGCCGTTCGCCGGGCTCGCGGTACTCGGGGTGTGGGTCGCGGTCGCGGCCGGGTGCGCGGTCGTGGTGCTCCGCCGGCGGGACGTCGCGTGAGGCCGGCGCTGAAGTGCGAGTGGACCAAGCTCCGGACCTCGCCCGGTACGCCGTGGGCGGTGCTGGCGGTGGCGGTGGCCACGGTGGGGCTCAGCGCGCTCGCGGCCGGGTCGGTGACCTGCCCGTGCGCGACCGACACCACGAAGCTGGCGCTCACCGGCGTCCAGCTGGGGCAGGCGGTGGCGGCCGTGTTCGCGGTGACGGTGCTCGGCGGCGAGTACGGCACCGGCATGATCGCGGTGACGCTGACCGCCGTGCCGCAGCGGACGACCGTGCTCGCCGCGAAGGCGCTGCTGGTCAGCGGCGCGGTCGGGGTCTCGGGGGCGGCCGGGGTGCTCGGTGCCTGGCTGGCGGGCCGGGCGGCGCTCGGGGACCATCTGGCCACCGGGGTGCGGCCGCTGGCCGGTTCGGTGCTCTACCTGGTGCTCGTCGCGCTGCTCGGGCTCGGCGCCGCGGCCGTGACCCGGGGGTCGGCGGTGGCGATCGGCACCGTGCTGGGGCTGCTCTACGTCGTCCCGATCGTCAGCACCGTCGTGCGCGATCCGGACTGGAAGCGGCACCTGCAACAGGTCAGCCCGGCCGACGCGGGACAGGCCGTCCAGGCCACGGAGAACCTGGCGGCGCTACCGATCCAGCCGTGGCCGGGTCTCGGCGTGCTGGCGCTGTGGGCCGCGGCCGCGCTGCTGACCGGTGCCGCCCTGCTCCACCGCCGCGACGCCTGAGCGACTCACAGGCGCCCGACGAACCACATCGCGACTAGCAGCAGGACGAACGAGCCCCAGACGACGTTGCGCCCGGTCGGTCCGAAGAACCAGTACGCCACCTGGGTTACCAGGAACACGATCGAGAGGAAGAAGTCGAAGAACCCGAAGACCAGGCTCGGCGCCAGCCGCACCAGGAACCAGACGAATCCGAGGCCGTACCACTTGCCGATCGTCGAGTCGTCATATGCCCAGCGCGTCATCGCGAACGGCTTGTACCACGACGATTCGTACCCCGCGTCCCATCGGGCGACCGCGTCGCGCCACCAAGCCGATGTGGCGTCCTCCTCGGACGCCTGTTCGGAGACGGGGATGCGGCGGAACTGCACGCTCTCCACCGTGCCGTCGGTCACGTCGATCGTGATCCGCCGATCGCGGATCCGGATCGCCGTCCGGCCGTTGGTGACGGCTTCGAATTCGTCGACGCCAGTTCGGACCTGATAGATGCGGTCGAGGCCGAGCCGACTGGCTTTCCGATCCCGTAGGACGACGTAGACCGCGTCCGAGCCGAGGTGAGGGAGCGCGTACTTCGCGCCGATGGAGAACTCTCCGATCGGCGTGATGATGCTCGTCTGCCCGCTCACGCTGACACCGCTGGGTGTGATGACCAGCTTGACCGGGAGGAAGAGCGGTCGGTATCCCGCCTCCGGTTGGCCGGTGGCGGGATCGCAGGCGGGGAGGACGGAGAGGAGCAAGAACACGGTCAGCGTCACCGCGGATCTTCTCCACGAACGTGCTCTGCGGGCCGGTACGACATCGAGTCGTACCGACCCGCAGGAGTGCCGGCGTGCGGGGGCGAGTGCGCCGCCGGGCTCGGGGGCGAGTGTGTTCTGGGCCATACTTCAAGAGTGACGCGGTCGGTCACTCCGCGTGGCGGCTGGAGTGGTCACTGTGGCCGTTGGTTCGGCCGATGTGACGGATGGATGACAGACTCCTCCGCAGGGCTCGCCAGCCCCAAGGAATCAGTGCGCGATCGCCGGTACCGGCTCGTCGGCCGGGACGACCGTCACGTCGGCCAGCGGCTCGGGGGCCACCCGGCGGCGGAACAGCAGTGCGGTCAGCACCGCGCCGACAGTGAAGAACCCGGCGCCCCACCAGTACGCGGTCGCGTAGCTGTGCACCGCGGCCTCGGCCGCGGACGCCGGCCCGTGCGAGGCCAGGTAGTGCGCCGCGGTGGTGGCGGCGAGCGTGTTCAGCAGCGCGGTGCCGATCGAGCCACCCACCTGCTGAGACGTGTTCACCAGCGCGGAGGCCACCCCGGCGAAGTGCCGGTCGACGCCGAGCGTCGCGGTCTGCATCGCGGCCGGCATCGTCGTACCCATGCCGAAGCCGAGCAGGACCAGCGGCCCGAGCAGGTGCGTCGCGTAGGTCGAGTCGACGCCGAGGCGGGTCAGCGACACCATCGCGACCGCGCCCATGCCCAGCCCGAGCGGCACCATGATCTTCGGCCCGAAGCGGGGCAGGAGGATGTTCGTCGAGAGCTGCGCGGCGGTGGCCATGCCGAACACCATCGGCAGGAAGGCCAGCCCGGTCTTGATCGGCGAGTAGCCGAGCGTGCCCTGCAGGTAGTAGGTCACGAACAGGAAGACGCCGAACATGCCGGTCGCCGCGATCAGCACGGCGAGGTAGGCGGCGCCCCGGTTGCGGTGCAGCAGGATGCCGAGCGGCAGCAGCGGGTGCGCGGCCCGGCGCTGCCAGGCCAGGAAGCCGACGAGCAGCGCGACGCCGACCGCGAGCATGCCCCACGTCCAGGCCGAGCCCCACCCGTCGGTCTCGGCGTTGGAGAAGCCGTAGACGATCGCGAGCAGCGCGCCGGAGACCAGCACGGTGCCGGGGACGTCCAGCCGCGGCTGCGGCCCGACGCGCTCCTGGTGATCGATGAAGACGTAGGTACCGATCAGCGCGACGGCGGCGATAAAAGCGTTGATGTAGAGGGTCCAGCGCCAGCTCAGCGTCTCGGTCAGGACACCGCCGAGCAGCAGGCCGATCGCTCCACCGGCGGCGGCGACCGCGCCGAACACGCCGAAGGCCCGGGCACGCTCACGCGGGATCGTGAACGTCGTGGTCAGCACCGCGAGCGCGGTGGGCGCGAGCAACGCGCCGAAGACACCCTGCAGCGCACGGGCGCCGACCAGCATCTCGAAGCTCTGTGCGGCACCGCCGATCGCCGATGCGGCGGCGAAGCCGACGAGCGCGACCAGGAACGTGCGCTTGCGCCCGATCAGGTCGGAGAGCCGGCCGCCGAGCAGCAGCAGGCTGCCGAAGGCCAGCGAGTACGCGGTGATGACCCACTGCCGGTTCCCGTCCGAGAACCCCAGGTCGGCCTGGGCGGCGGGCAGCGCGATGTTCACCACGGTCATGTCCAGCACGATCATCAGCTGGGCCAGCCCGACGGTGACGAGTGCCCACCACCGCCGGGAGGATGCCGCCTCCGTAGGCGGCTCGATAGTTGTCGAGGTCATGCAACGACCATATACGGAACTGGCCAGTTTCGAAACTGGTTAGTTCCGGAACCGTCGCGTACCATGAGCGCACCACGCACGGAAGGAGCCGGCAGCCGATGACGATCGCCGTGCCCGCCGCCAAGCCGGGCCGCAAGCGCGACCACAGCCGCGACCCGGAGATCCTCGACGCCACGCTCGACGTGCTCGCCGAGACCGGGTACGACGGCATGACGATCGACCAGGTCGCCGCGCGCGCCAAGGCAGGCAAGGCCACGCTCTACCGTCGCTGGCCGAGCAAGGGCGAGCTGGTGATCGACGCGATCGGCTGCATGAAGAAGGAAGACCTCGCGTCGCTGCCCGACACCGGCACGCTCCGCGGCGACCTCGTCGCGATGATCAAGACGCCCGCGGTGCAGGACGCGCAGCGCAAGCTCAAGATCATGTCCGGCGTCGTCTCGATGCTCGACAAGCACCCCGAGCTGTCCGACGCGATCCGCGCGGTGATGATCGAGCCCCGCGCCGCCGCGAACCGGATCCTGCTGCGCCGCGCGATCGACCGCGGCGAGATCCGCCCGGACTGCAACGTCGAGTTCCTCGCGCTGCTCGCCCCGTCGATGGCGTTCTACCGCACGCTGATGCTGCGCCAGCCGGTCGACCGGGACTTCCTCGTGTCGATCATCGACGAGATCCTGCTCCCCGCGGTCCGGCGCACCGACAGCTAGCCGGGGCGGCGCCGGATGGACTACCCCCGCCGCCGCTTCCTCGCGCTGGTCGGCTCCGCCGCAGCCGGTTTCGTCGGCCCCGCGCTGGTCGGAGCCGACGGCTCGCTGGCCCGTGTCCCCCGCCGCCGCACGCCGGTTCCCCGCGACGTGTTCACGCTCGGCGTCGCCTCCGGTGACCCGTTACCCGACGGCGTGCTGCTCTGGACGCGCCTGGCGCCGCGTCCGCTGGAGGGTGGTGGCATGCCCCCGGTACCGGTACCGGTGCGCTGGGAAGTCGCGTCGGACGAGCGCTTCCGCACGGTCGTGCGCACCGGTGTCGCGGTGGCACACCCCGCCGCTGCGCACACGCTGCACGTCGACGCCCGGGGGCTGCGCCCAGGGGCGCAGTACTTCTATCGCTTCCGGGTCGGGGGCCAGGCCTCACCGGTGGGCCGTACCCGCACCGCGCCCGCATCCGACGCCCGGCCGCGGCGCCTGCGCTTCGCGACCGCCTCGTGCCAGAACTACCAGGACGGCTACTACACCGCGTACCGGGCGATGGCGCAGGAGGACCTGGACTTCGTCGCGTTCCTCGGCGACTACATCTACGAGGCCGCACCCTGGCCCGGCCTGCTCCGCGCGCACCTCGGCCCCGGCCAGCCGTACACCCTGGACGAGTACCGCAACCGGCACGCGCAGTACCGCACCGACCCCGATCTCGCCGCCGCGCACGCCGCCGCGCCGTGGATCGTCGCGATCGACGACCACGACGTCGACGACAACTGGACCGGCGACGGCCCGGCCGACCCCACCGAGCCGGCCTCGGTGCCGTTCGAGGCCCGGAAGGCCGCCGCGCTGCGGGCCTACGTCGAGCACCTGCCGGTCCGGGTCGGCCCCGGGCTGCGCTTCCACCGCCGCTTCCGCTTCGGTGACCTGGCCACCCTGCACCTGCTCGACACCCGGCAGTACCGCTCCGCCCACCCGACCACGGTCGCCGAAGCCGAGGAGCCGTGGCGCTCGATGACCGGCCCGGCGCAGGAACGCTGGCTGCTCGACGGGCTGGCCTCCGGCGACGGCCGGTGGAACCTCCTCGGCAACCAGACGCTGCTGGCCGGCAACGACGGCCGTGCGGGGCCCGGCGAGAAGTACAGCTTCGACAGCTGGGACGGTTACCGGGTGCAGCGCCGCCGCCTGCTGGACTTCCTCGGCACCGGGCTGGCCGCGAACCCGGTCGTGCTCAGCGGGGACCAGCACTGCACCTGGGTGAGCCAGCTCGTCCCGGAGCCGCGTGACGAGGGCTCGCCGGTGGTCGGCGCGGAGTTCTCCGGCACGTCGATCACCTCGGGCGGGGACCCGGACCCCGGTGCGCTCCGCCGCGAGGACGAGGCGACGCGGGCCGACAACCCGCAACGGCTCTACGTCGACGCCCGCCGGGGCTACCTGCTGGGCGAGCTGACGCCGGACGCGCTGCGGGTGCGGCTGCGCGTCGTCGACAGCGTGACCGATCCGCACGCGGACGGAGCACGCACCGGCGCCCGGTTCGTCGTCGAGGACGGCCGGCCCGGCGTGGGGCTCGACGGCCCGCCCGACGTCGAGGGCGCGCCCGGTGGTGCCCCACCCGCCTGAGCCCGGGGGCCGGCGCAGGCGGCGGCCGGTGCGGCTCAGGCCACCAGCGAGACGTCGGCCGGGAGGTGGACGGCGAGCCGCGTGCCCTCACTCGAGCTGTCGACGGTGGCCCACCCGGCGAGCGCCCGGGCCCGGTCGGTGATGCCCGCCAGGCCTCCGCCCGGCCGCACGTCGGCGCCGCCGGGCCCGTCGTCCACCACCTGCGCGGTGAGCCACCCGTCGGCGAGCGCGACCTCGACGCGGACGGACGCGCCCGGCGCGTACTTGGCGACGTTCGTCAGTGCCTCGCAGAGCGCGAAGTACAGCGTGGCCTCCACCGCGGCCGGGAAGCGGCCGGGGCAGGCCGAGATCCGGGCCGCCAGGCGCAGGCGCGCCGCGACGGCCTCCACGGCCGGGCCGAGCCCGTGGCGCCGCAGCGCGGCCGGGAGCAGCCCGTGGGCCAGCGCCTCGAGCTCCCCCACGGTCGCGAGCACCTCGTCGCGGCACTCGTCGGCGACGCGCAGCACGAGCGGGTCGTCCGTCCGGACCGACAGCCGGTCGAGCCGCCCGGCCAGCACGCCCAGCCGGCGCTGGGCGCCGTCGTGCAGCTCCTGCTCCAGCCGCTGCCGCTCGGCCAGCTCGCGCTCGACCAGGCGCTTCTGCGCGGCGAGCACCTGCGCGAGGTTCGCGCTGGCCGCCGCTTGCAGCTGGGCGGTGAGCAGCGCCTGGCCACCGGCGCGCAGCACGGCGTCGACCAGCTGGGGCCGGGCGCGCAGCGCGGCGTCGACCTCGACGATCGCCAGCGGGTGCTGCTCGCCGTCGATCGCGATCCGCCAGCGGCGGTCGCCGTCGGCCGAGCCGTCCTCCGGCGCCGCCGGGCGGCCGCCGGCGTCGACCCACCCGTTCTCGACCGGGGCCCAGAAGAACAGGCGCAGCGACCGGTCGCGCAGCGCCTCGGCGAGCGCGATCCGCACCGTCGCCACCGACGTGCCCGACGAGGTGATCCGGACGACGCGGTGGGGGGCGCTCAGCTCCCACCAGCGGTCGCGCAGCGCGCCGGAGACCAGCGCGACCGAGACCACCAGCGCGATCACACCCTGGGTGAAGAACAACGACAGCAGCCCGTCGACGCTGGTCCACGCCTCGGTCTCGACGGCCGCCTGCACGGCGCTGACCAGGCCGAGGGCGGCACCGGCCACCAGCACCGGCACCGCGATCCGCCGGTCGAGGCGGGAGAGCCAGCGGCCCCGCCGCCAGAGCAGGGCGGCGAACCAGGTGGCGATCAGGACCATCGCCACCGACTGGTACCGGATCCCGGCCTGCCACGCCGCCCGGCTGGGCTCCACGCTCGGCCAGGGCGTACCGGCGGGCAGGCCGATCCACTCCGGCGCCGCCACCGCCTGGAAGGGCACCTCGCTGCCGAGCAGACCGACCGCCGCGGCGATCACCCAGGCGCGGTGCCACCGGTCGGCGAGCGAGCCGTCCGGGTAGGACAGCAGCGCGGCGCCGATCAGGACGAAGAACGCCCACAGCGCGAAGAACGACAGCGACGGGCCGGGGCCGCGCTCCCAGGAGATGAGCCAGGCGAACGGCCAGCACATCCCGGCCGCCAGCAGCAGCCG
>Ga0190269_10000264_pt1 | contig 28142 bp, 24 predicted proteins | sample Popmic249IS_FD_133749 | JGI IMG/M metagenome (GOLD analysis project Ga0190269, IMG submission 133749) | Populus adjacent soil microbial communities from riparian zone of Blue River, Arizona, USA - 249 IS | ecosystem: Environmental > Terrestrial > Soil > Riparian zone | place: USA: Arizona... | reverse complement strand
TGGAGACGTCCGAGGAGCTGCTCGCCCGCGCCGACCGGGCGCTCTACCTGGCGAAGGGCGCCGGCCGTGACCGGGTCGAGTTCGACGGTGACCCGACCCCGGCTCCGGCACCCCCGCTGACCGTGGCGTGAACCGATCGCGGGGGTAGGTCCGGCCGGGGTCAGAGCACGAAGATCACGAGCAGGATCGCGGTGATCGCCAGGCTGATCAGGAGAGAGCCGAGGCAGCCGACACGGTTGGAGAAGAAGAAGAACATGGGGCGGTGGTTACCCGCTTCCGGCGCGCTGATGCGCGCCGGAAGCGATCAGGTGTCACGTGCCGCGCCGGGGGCGGGCGGTCCAGGGCTCAGCGGGCGGCCGGGGCTCAGCGGGCGGCCAGGGCTCAGCGGGCAGCCGAGGCTCAGCGGGCAGCCAGTGCCTTGGTGCCGGCCCGGCGGACGCCGTACTCGATCGCGTCGACCAGCGCCCGGCACGACGCCTCGATCACGTTCTCGTGCACGCCGACCGTCGTCCACTCGGTCTGGTGGTCGGTGGTGTCGATCAGCACGCGCGTGACGGCGTCGGTGCCGTACCGACCGTCCAGGATCCGCACCTTGTAGTCGGCGAGCTCGAGGTGGGCCAGCGAGGGGTAGAACCGGGTCAGCGCCTGGCGCAGCGCCCGGTCCAGCGCGCTGACCGGGCCGTTGCCCTCGGCGGTGGCGATGACCCGCTCGCCGTCGACCGTGACCTTGACCGTGGCCTCGCTCACCACCACACCGCCCTCGTGCTGCTCGGCCAGCACCCGGTAGGCCTCGAGCCGGAAGAACAGCGGTGCGTCGTCGCCCTCCAGCTCCGACCGCACGAGCAGCTCGAAGGAGGCGTCCGCCGCCTCGAACGAGGAGCCGGACGCCTCGAGCTCCTTCACCTTCTCGACGACGCGCCCGACCGTGGCCGGCTCGTCGGTCAGGTCGATGCCGAGCTCGCGTGCCTTCAACTCGATCGACGCCCGGCCGGCCATCTCGGTCACCAGGATCCGCATGTCGTTGCCGACCACCGCGGGGTCCATGTGGTTGTAGAGCTCGGGCGCCACCTTGATCGCGCTCGCGTGCAGCCCCGCCTTGTGGGCGAACGCGCTCGCACCGACGTAGGGCTGGTGGGAGTCGGGCGCGATGTTCGCGATCTCGGCGATCGCGTGCGACACCCGCACCAGCTCGCCGAGGCACTCAGCGGGCACGACCGGCCGGTTCATCTTCGTCACCAGTCCGCCGATGACCGCGAACAGGTCGGCGTTGCCTGCCCGCTCCCCGTAGCCGTTCGCGGTGCCCTGGACGTGGGTGGCGCCCGCCTCCACCGCGGCCAGCGTGTTCGCCACCGCGCACGCCGTGTCGTCCTGGGCGTGCATGCCGACGCGGAACCCGGTGCGTTCGATCACCTCCGAGACCACCCGGCCGACGCCCATCGGCAGCATGCCGCCGTTGGTGTCGCACAGCACGCCGACGTCGGCGCCCGCGGAGAAAGCGGCTTCCAGCACCCGCACGCCGTAGTCCCGGTCGTGCGCGTACCCGTCGAAGAAGTGCTCGCAGTCGACGAACACCCGCCTGCCCTCACCGACCAGGTACGCGACGGTGTCCCGCACCATCGCGAGGTTCTCCTCGTACGTCGTCCGGAGCGCGTCGGTGACGTGCCGGACGTCGGACTTGGCGACCAGGCAGACCACCGGCGTGGAAGCGGCGAGCAACGCCGCGACCTGCTTGTCGTCCTGGACGCGGACACCGGCGCGCCGGGTGGACCCGAACGCGACCAGCTGGGCGTGCTTGAGCGACAGCTCCTCGCGGGCGCGGGCGAAGAACTCGGTGTCGGTGGGGAGCGCGCCCGGCCAGCCACCCTCGATGAAGCCGACCCCGACCTCGTCGAGCAGGCGCGCCACCGCGAGCTTGTCGGTGGCCGAGTACGAAATGCCCTCGCGCTGCCCCCCGTCCCGGAGCGTGGTGTCGAAGACGTGGAAGCTGTCGTCCAGGGCGGTGGGCATGGCGTAGACCTCTCAGCGCGGTCGAGTACGGCTTGCGACCAGGCCAGGGCGGCAGTGGGGAGCGGGCCCTGGACCAACAAAAAGACCCCCCACGGCGGTGGGAGGTCTGCGCGTCAGCGTGGTGCGTGCTGGCGCGCTAGCTGGTAATGCAGAACCCGGTCACGGCTCGATAGTTACACATTCGGCGACGGCGAGGGGTTCGACGCGCAGGTGCGTCCACATGCTGGGCGTCCTGTGACGCTACTCACCCGTCACGGTTCCGCAATGCCGGCGAAAGACGATGGGGGCTTCCGTTCCGAGGAGGCCCGGTGTCCCGTCGTCCGTTGATCGGCGTCACGTCCTACGTCGAGCAGGCCCGGTGGGGAGTGTGGGACTTCCGGGCCGCGCTGATTCCCCAGGCCTACGTCGACGCCGTCACCGACGCGGGCGGTCGCGCGGTGGTGCTCCCGCCGGACTCGGTGGACGACGGGGTGCTCGACGCCGTCGACGCGCTGGTCGTCGCCGGTGGCGTGGACGTCGACCCGGGGCGCTACGGGGCGGAGCCGCACCCCGCCACCGACGCGCCGCAGCCCGCGCGGGACGCGGGCGAGCTCCTGCTGATCACCGGCGCCTTCGCCCGGGACCTGCCGTTGCTGGGCGTCTGCCGGGGCGCACAGCTGATGGCCGTGGCCCGCGGCGGGACGCTGATCCAGGACCTGCCTGGCGGCGGCCACCGCGAGGTGCTCGGCGTGTACAGCTGGCACACCGTGCGGCCGGTGCCCGGTAGCGGGGTGGCGCGCGTCCTCGGTGACGCCGAGCTGAAGGTGAACGCGCACCACCACCAGGCCGTCGACGATCCGGGCGAGCTGGTCGTCACGGCTCGGGCGGAGGACGGGACCGTCGAGGCGGTCGAGGACCCGTCGCGGCGCTTCGCCGTCGGAGTCCAGTGGCATCCGGAGCTGCTCGACGACCAGCGCCTGTTCACCGCACTCGTCGACGCGGCCTCGTCCTGACCGATAAGGCTCGTCACTCATTCCAACGTAGGTAGGACTGCTACGGTAGTGGCGTCGGGTCCCCCGCACCGGCACAGTGACGTGCATGGCTGAGGGGGACGAAACGCCGCCGGAAGGAAGCGCGATGAGCGCCGAGGCGATTTCGACGTGGATGCACATTCCTCAGGGCGAATGGACGGCCGACGACCTGGACCGCGTGCCCGAGGAGGTCGGCCGGTGTGAAGTACTCGACGGAGTACTTATCGTGATGTCCCCCCAGCGCAAATTCCACTCTCGAGTGATGTGGAGGCTGGTGTCCGCCCTTGATGCCGCCGCGCCGGACGGCTGGGAAGCCGAGGCCGAGATGACCATTCGGCTGAACAAGAAAAACCGCCCCGAACCGGACGTGGTCGTCGTCGCGGTGTCTAACCACGAAGACGACTACACGCGTACGTGGTACTGGCCACCCGAAGTACTGCTCGCGGTGGAGATCGTCTCGCCCGACTCGGAGGGGCGCGATCGAAAGGTCAAGCCGGAGAAGTACGCGCGCGCGGGTATTCCGCATTACTGGCTCGTCGACCACGAGAAAGGTGCACCGATCGTCCACGTTTTCGAACTCGACACCGCACAGGGGCGCTACGTGGAGACTGCCGTGGAGCGCGAGCATCTGGTGCTCGATCGGCCGTTTCCGATGACGATCGAGGTCGGCCGGTTGTACCGCTAGAGGCGGGTGGCCACGCGGACCAGGGCGGCCAGCGCCCGCGAGCGGGTGTGCGGTGGCCACGCGATCACGGTCGTCACCGCGGGCGCGTCGACCACGGTACGGCGGCGATGTCGTCGCGCAGGTGCGGGCGAACCGACTCCGGCAGCACCACCGCGGTGCGACCGAGCCCGACCAGCTGGAGCAGCTGGGTGTGGTCGTGCACCTCGGGGCCCGGGCCGTCCGGATACGTACCGTCGGCGCGTGGCCAGCGCGGCATCGGCAGCTCCGCCAGCGCCTCGACGTCCGCCATCCGCACCTGCCGCTCGCTGCTCAGCGGGTGCCCGGCCGGCAGCAGCACGACCTGTCCCTCGGTGGCCAGCTCCTCGACGTCGAACCCGGCCGTCGAGTCGAACGGCCGGTGCAGCAGCGCCACGTCGGCCCGCCCGTCGCGCAAGATGCCGACCTGCTCGGTGACCCCGCACAGCACGACGTCGACAGGCACCGCGTCGGGCTCGGCCGCGTACGCGTCGAGGAGCTTGGGCAGGATCTCCCCGGCCGCCCCGGCCTTGGCGACCAGCACCAGCTCAGAGCCGCTGGGCGCCGCCGTCCGGCGGGTGCGCCGCTCGGCGGCGTCGACCGCGTCGAGGGCCGCCCTGCCCTCGCGGAGCAGCACCGTCCCGGCGTCGGTGAGCCGCACCGCGCGGCTGGAGCGCTCGAGCAGCGCGACGCCGAGACGCCGTTCGAGCTGCTGGATCGCGCGGGAGAGCGGCGGCTGGGCCATGCCGAGCCGCTGCGCCGCGCGACCGAAGTGCAGCTCCTCGGCGACGGCCACGAAGTACCGGAGTTCCCGCGTCTCCACGCACCCACCGTATCGATACTTCCCGGGTATCGCCGACCACCCGATCGGTGTTGGCCGGACGCCGGGTCCGCGGGACACGATCGTCGGCATGAGCGAACCGAAGATTGCACTGGTCACCGGCGCCAACAAGGGCATCGGTTTCGAGATCGCGGCCGGGCTCGGCGCCCTCGGCTGGCGCGTGGGCGTCGGCGCCCGGGTCGACGCACGCCGCGACGAGGCGGTCGAGAAACTGCGAGCGGCCGGCGTCGACGCGTTCGGCGTCCCGCTCGACGTCACCTCCGACGAGAGCGTGGCCGCCGCCGCCGCGCAGTTCGACCGTCTGGACGTGCTCGTCAACAACGCCGGGATCACCGGCGGACCCGCGCAGGAGCCGGGGCACACCGACCCGGAGGTGGTGCGGGCGGTCGTGGAGACGAACGTCATCGGCGTCATCCGGGTCACCGACGCGTTCCTGCCGCTGCTGCGCCGGTCGGCGTCGCCGCGGATCGTCAACATGTCCAGCACGGTCGGATCACTCACCCGCCAGAGCGAACGCACGGACGCGACCGGCCCGATCGCCATGGCCTACCCCACGTCGAAGACGTTCCTCAACGCGGTGACCGTCCAGTACGCCAAGGCGCTGGCCGACACGGACATCCTGATCAACGCCGGGTGCCCGGGCTTCGTCGCGACCGACCTCAACGGCTTCCGCGGCCACCGCACGCCCCAGCAGGGCGCCGCGATCGCGATCCGTCTCGCGACGCTGCCGGACGACGGCCCGACCGGCGGCTACTTCGACGACGAGGGCGTCATCCCCTGGTGACCGACCGAGCCGAGGAGCGGACGCTCCTCGGCTCGCCGTCGTCAGAGCGGCGTCACGTACGCGCCGGAGATCCCGCCGTCCACCAGGAACTCGCTCGCCGTGATGAACGACGAGTCGTCCGAGGCCAGGAACGCCACGGCCGCGGCGATCTCGGTCGCGTCCGCGAAGCGCCCCATCGGGATGTGCACCATCCGCCGCGCCGCCCGCTCCGGGTCGGAGGCGAACAGCTCGCGCAGCAGCGGAGTGTCCACCGGCCCCGGCGAGAGCGCGTTGACCCGGATGCCCTCGCGGGCGAACTGCACACCGAGTTCCCGCGACATCGCCAGCACACCGCCCTTGGACGCGGTGTAGGAGATCTGCGACGTCGCCGCCCCCATCTTCGCCACGAACGACGCGGTGTTGATGATCGAGCCCTTGCCCTGCCGCTGCATCACCGGGATCTGCGCCTTGCAGCACAGGTACACCGAGGTGAGGTTCACCTCCTGCACCCGACGCCAGGCGTCCAGGCCGGTCGAGAGGATCGAGTCGTCGTCCGGCGGGGAGATACCCGCGTTGTTGAACGCGATGTCGAGCCGTCCGTACGTGTCGACCGCGGTCGCCACCATCGCGGCGACGTCGGACTCGGACGTCACGTCGGTGCGCACGAACGTGCCGCCGACCTCGTCGGCCGCCGCCTTGCCCGCCGCCTCGTCGACGTCCGCGACGACGATCCGCGCACCTTCGGCCGCGAACCGGCGTACGGTCGCCAGCCCGATACCGCTCCCCCCACCGGTGACGATCGCCACCCGGTCAGCCAACCGTTCCATTCAAGCCTCCGTCTGTGCTGTTCAGTAAGCGATGAAAACGTTCTTGACCTCGGTGAACGCGTCGAGCGCGTCCGGGCCGAGCTCCCTGCCGAGCCCGGAGCGCTTGAAGCCGCCGAACGGCGTCGAGTAGCGCACCGAGGAGTTCGAGTTGACGCTCAGGTTGCCCGCCTCGACGCCCCGCGCGACCCGCAGCGCGCGCCCGACGTCGCGCGTCCAGATCGAGCCGGACAGCCCGTACAGCGAATCGTTCGCGATGCGCACGGCGTCCGCCTCGTCGTCGAAGGGCAGTACGGCGACGACCGGGCCGAACACCTCCTCGGTCACGATCCGGTCGGCAGGCGACGAGGGCAGCACGACGGTCGGCGGGAACCAGAATCCGGGGCCGTCCGGTGCGTCCCCGGCGAACGCCACCGAGGCGTCGGCCACGTACCCGGCGACGCGGTCACGCTGGGCGGCGCTCACCAGCGGCCCCATCTCGGTGGCGCCGTCCGTGGGGTCGCCGACGCGCACTCCGCGCACCGCGGGCTCGAGCAGCTCCAGGAACTCGTCGAAGACCGACCGCTGCACCAGGAGGCGGGAGCGCGCGCAGCAGTCCTGCCCGGCGTTGTCGAACACGCCGCCGGGCGCGCTCGCCGCGGCCTTCGCGAGGTCCGCGTCGGCGAAGACGATGTTCGCGGACTTGCCGCCCAGCTCGAGCGTCACCCGCTTGAGCGTCGACGCGCACTGCGCCATCACGTGCTGCCCCACCGCGGTGGAGCCGGTGAAGACGATCTTCGCGACGTCCGGGTGCTGCAGCAGCCGCTCACCGGCGACGCGTCCGGAGCCCGGCAGCACCGTGAACACGCCTTCCGGGAGTCCGGCCTCCAGCGCCAGCTCGGCGAGGCGCAGCGCGGTCAGCGGCGTCAGCTCCGCCGGCTTGAGTACGACGGTGTTCCCGGCCGCGAGCGCCGGTGCGAACCCCCACGCGGCGATCGGCATCGGGAAGTTCCACGGCACGATGATGCCGACCACGCCCAGCGGCTCGGCGAACGTGACGTCGACGCCGCCGGCCACCGGGATCTGCTTCCCGAAGTTCCGCTCCGGCGCGGCCGCGTAGTACTCCAGCACGTCGCGGACGTTCCCGGCCTCCCACCGCGCCGAGCCGATCGGGTGCCCGGCGTTGCGCACCTCGATCTCGGCCAGCTCCTCGAGGTGGGAGTCGACCGCGTCGGCGAACCGCCGCAGCAGTCGCGCCCGATCGGCCGGGGCCACGTCCCGCCAGGCCGGCCAGGCAGCCCGGGCCCGCGCCACCACCCGATCGGTCTCCTCGACCGAGGCGAGGTGGACGGTCGCGATGGTCTCGGCCGTGGCCGGGTTGATCACGTCGTGGGCGCCGACGGCGTCCAACGTGTTGGTGCTCAAGAGTTCTCCTTCGTGCGGTAGCGCTGTGGTGGCTCGGCCGTTCGCGGGCCGGGCCGTCGTGCCCCGGGAGCCGCGGCCCGCGCGCCGGGTTCGCGGAACGGCCCCGGCGCCGTGCCCGGGAGCAGCAGGTGCGTGCCGCGGCCGGGCTGCGCGGCGTGCCGCGCCGGGGTCTGTCCGCGGACCGGCTCGATCCCTGGCCCGGTTCACCGCGATCGTGGCCGGTCCGGCGGGCGTGGCCCCGACCCCGGAGCCGCGGCCCGACCCCGGAGCGGCGGCCGGACTCCACAGCCGTGCCCTGACGCAGTCGTGGCCCGGCCCGCAGTCGTGGCCCGGCCCGTAGTCGTGGCCCGGCCCGTAGTCGTGGCCCGGCCCGTAGTCGTGGCCCGGCCTGCGGCCCGGTCACGGCCCGGTGACCGTGGTCGGGCCCCCGCGGCCGTGCGGCTGCGGTACCCGGTCTCGCCACGCCCGGTGGCCGCCGTCCCGTCGCGGCTCGCCGCGCGTGGTCCGGTGGCCTGCGCACGCCGGCTTGCGCGCGCCTATCGGGCGGTTACAGACGCTCGAAGCCGCGGCGCAGCTCCCAGTCGGTCACTGCGGCGTCGAACGCGGCCAGCTCGACGTCCGCGGCGTTCAGGTAGTGGTCGACGACGTCGTCGCCGAACGCGCTCCGGGCCAGCGCCGACGCTGCGAACGCCTCCCGAGCGTCCCGCAGCGTCTTCGGCACCCGCGGCGCGTCGGACACGTACGCGTTGCCGACGAGCTCCGGCTCCAGCGCCAGCTCTTCGTCGATGCCCGCCAGCCCCGCCACCACCATCGCCGCCGACGCGAGGTACGGGTTGACGTCCGCCCCCGGCACCCGGTTCTCGACCCGCAGCCCGTGCCCGTGCCCCACCACCCGCAGCGCGCACGTGCGGTTGTCGCGTCCCCACGCGATCGCGGTGGGAGCGAAACTTCCGTCGGCGTATCGCTTGTACGAGTTGACGTTCGGCGCGAACAGCAGCGTCAACTCCCGCATGTACTTCAGCTGCCCGGCCAGGAAGTGCTCGAACAGCGGCGAGAAGCCGTCGCCGTCGGCGAAGACCGGCTCACCGGAGTCGGACCGCAGCGAGAGGTGGATGTGGCACGAGTTGCCCTCGCGCTCGTTCACCTTCGCCATGAACGTCAGGCTCACACCGTCCTGCGCCGCGATCTCCTTGGCGCCGTTCTTGTAGACGACGTGGTGGTCGCAGGCGGCGGTCACCTCGTCGTACTTGAACGCGATCTCGTGCTGACCGAGGTTGCACTCCCCCTTGGCCGACTCCACGGTGAGCCCGGCCCCGGTCATCGCGAGCCGGATCCGGCGCAGTAACGGCTCGATGCGGGCCGTGCCGAGCAGCGAGTAGTCGCTGTTGTACTGGTTCGCCGGGGTCAGGCCGCGGTAGCCGGCGTTCCAGGCGTCCTCGTAGGAGTCCTTGAAGACGATGAACTCCAGCTCGGTGCCTGCGTAGGCCTTCCAGCCGCGCTCGGCGAGCCGGTCGGCCTGCTTGCGCAGGATCTGGCGGGGTGAAGCGACCACCGGAGTTCCGTCGAGCCACTCCAGGTCCGCGAGCAGGCCGACGCTGCCCGGGTGCCAGGGAATGCGGTGCAGCGTGGAGAGGTCGGGCTGCAGCACGAAGTCGCCGTAACCGGTCGACCACGAGCTCATCGCGTAGCCCTCGACGGTGTTCATCTCGACGTCGACCGCGAGCAGGTAGTTGCACCCCTCGGCGGCGTGGCCGAGTACGTCGGAGAGGAAGTAGCCCGCGTCGAGCCGTTTGCCCTGGAGACGGCCCTGCATATCGGTGAACCCGAGGACGACGGTGTCCACCGCTCCGTCGGCGATCTCCCTGCGCAGCTGCTCGATGGTCAACCGGGCCGCCATACCCACCTCCGGTTTTCGTGCGTTGCTGCGCAACGTAGAACGTGGAAGCCGTCCGCGCAATGGTCCACGCACAGACCTTTACATCGACGCAACGCGCAGCCGCGTTCGGTGAGCGGGCGAACGCCGCCCGCCGATGGGGGCGGCGGGCCGCACTCACCGCAGGAATCCGCGGAGCAGCGCGGCGGTCGCGTCACAGTGCCGGGCCATGACCGCCGCGGCGTGGTCGCGGTCGCCCTCCAGGATCGCGGCGACGATCTCGGCGTGTTGGGCGTCGGAGTGCACGATGTTGTGTCGCAGCACCGGGATCAGCTCGAGCAGGCCGGTGATGCGCGCCTGGACGTCGGCGACGGCGGCGATCAGCGGCGCGTTCCCGGTGACGCTGGCGATCGCCAGGTGGAAGCGCGAGTCGGCGCGGCGCCGGACGGCGTCGTCGGGGGCTGCCGCGGCACCCTCGAGGCAGCCGACGAGGTACTGCCGCTCGGCGGTGGAGAGCGCGGTGCCGGCGGCGAGGGCGGCGGCACCCGGCTCGATGATCCGGCGGTAGTCGAGGGCGTGGGTGAGCGTCTCCCCCATCGAGCGGGCCACGGCGTGCGCGCGCTCGGCGTCCGGCTCGATCGGTAGCCGGTAACTCACGAACGTGCCGCCGCCGCGCCCGCGCCTGGACGTGACGTAACCCGCGTCGGCCAGCGCCTGCAGTGCGTCCCGGAGCGTCATCCGGCTGACGCCCAGCAACCCGGCGAGTTCCCGCTCCGGCGGTAGCCGGTCGGTCACCGCCCCGAGCCGGATCGCGGTCGCCAGCCGCTCGACCGTGACCTCGAACGGATTCCCGTCGCGCACCGGCCGGAACACCGTCCGCGCCAGCGCCTCCGCCGCAGTAGGTCCTGCGGCCGCAGCGGCGGGTCCCGCAGCAGCGGGTCCCGTCCCGGACCCGGCGCCGGGACGGGACGTCTCTGGCGTCGTCCCGCCGTCGATCCTCAGCCCCCGTCGACGCCGGGGATGCGGCCGTTGCGGAACGCGTCGACGAAGAGCCGGTGGTCGTCGCGGACCTGCCGCGCGTAGCCGAGCCCGAACGTCACCAGGTCGGTGGCGAACTCCTCGTCCCGGTCACCGATCGCGGCGAGGATCGCGTCCTCGGTCTGGAATTTCACCAGGCTCTGCTCGCTGTCGGCGTCCGACACGCAGTGGACCTTCGCCACCGCCTGCCCGAGCTGGTCGAGCAGCGGCAGGATGTCGGCCGGCTCGTTCACGTCCGACCAGTCGATGTCGTTCTCGTACGGCGAGAGCTCCTGCACGACCTGCCCGACGCCGTCGATCTCCGTCCACCCCAGCCACGGGTCGGCGTGGGCCTGCAGCGCCCGCTGGGACACCGCCGTCCGGTGCCCGTGGTGCTGGAAGTACTCCCTGATCTCGGGGTCGGGCACGACGCGGCTCGGCGCCGCGATGTTGCCCTGCTTCATCGAGAGCACGACGTCGTTCTCCAGCGCCTGCGTGGCACCCTCGACGAGCAGGTTGTACGCGGGCAGGCCGGCCGACCCGATCCCGAACCCGGACCGCCCGACGATGTCCTTCACCACGTAGCTGTGGACGTCCTTGCGCTTGCCCTCCGGGATCGTCTCCAGGTACCCCCGGAACGCCGCCTCGACCGCGTCCTTCTCCGCGGCGTCCAGCAGCCGGACGCCCGGGCCCTCACGGAACACCCGGTCGGCGTCGCGGATCGTCGTCGTGCGCTGGAGCAGCGCGATCCGGGTCTGCATGCGGGAGTCGAGCAGGACGTTGCGCAGCACGCCGGTGGCGCTGTCCAGCGTCAGCCGGAACTCCTCGTCCCCGGCGTGCTCGGCGAACCGCCGCACGGTGCCCAGGTAGGCGCCGGACACCGTGCGGATCATCCGCTCGATCGTCGCGTCGGACAGTGCCTTTCCGAAGCCGAGCAACGCGAGGCTGGCCGCCAGCCGCTGCAGGTCCCAGGTGTAGTGACCGACGTAGGCCTCGTCGTAGTCGTTGACGTCGAACACGAGGACGCCGGAGGAGTCCATGTACGTGCCGAAGTTCTGGCAGTGCAGGTCGCCCTGGATCCATACCCGGCGGGTGCGCTCGTCGGTCCACGGGTCGCCGACGTCGATCCGGTCGTCGGTGACGTCGGCGTAGAAGACGCACGCGCTGCCGCGGTAGAACGCGAACGGGTCGGCGGCCATCTTGCGGAACTTCGTGCGGAACGCGGCGGGGGCGGCCTTGATCAGCGGTTCGAACGCGTCGACCAGGATGCCGATCAGCTCGTCGGTCCGCTGCTCGGCGGGCCGGGCGGCGATGGCCTCGACCAGCGCTGAGGCCGGGGTGTCGCTCACGGTGTCTCCATCAGACGGTGTTTCCGTCGGATTGGGGGCGCGTTCCCGATCAGCGCCCGTCGTGCCGCAGCGTAGACCGCGCCGACCATCGGTTGCAGGCCGCCACCAGTTACAGGCGGGTGATCCAGCCGTGAGTGTCGGTAGTCCGACCGTGCTGGAGGTCGAGCAGCGCGCCGCGCAGCTTCATCGTCACCTCGCCCGACCCGCCGTCCGCGACCGTGAACTCGCCGTCCGCGCTCTTGACGTGTCCGACCGGGGTGATGACGGCCGCGGTGCCGCAGGCGAACGCCTCGGTCATGCGCCCGCTCGCCGCCGACTCGCGCCACTCGTCGGTGGAGATGCGCCGCACGTCGGTGCGCAGCCCGAGCTCCGCCGCGAGCGCCAGGATGCTGTCCCGGGTGACGCCGGGCAGCAGCGAGCCGTTGAGCTCGGGGGTGACGAGCGTCTTCACCCCGCCCTCGTCGAGGACGAAGTACAGGTTCATCCCGCCCATCTCTTCGATGTACTTGTGCTCGATCGCGTCGAGCCACACGACCTGGTCGCAGCCCTGCGCGGCCGCCTGGGCCTGGGCGACGAGGCTCGCGGCGTAGTTGCCGGCGCACTTGGCCTCGCCGGTGCCGCCCGGAGCTGCGCGGGTGTAGTCGGTGGAGAGCCAGACGCTCACCGGCTGCACGCCGCGGGGGAAGTACGCGCCGACGGGCGAGGCGATCAGGACGTACAGGTACTCCTGCGCCGGGCGGACGCCCAGGTACGGGTCGGTCGCGAACATGAACGGCCGCAGGTAGAGGCTCGTCTCCGGTGCGCTGGGCACCCACTCCCGGTCGTGCTCGACGAGCACCCGGATCGACTCGAGGAAGAGTTCCTCCGGCAGCTGCGGCATCGCCAGGCGTGCCGCCGAGCGGTTGAACCGGCGGGCGTTCTGCTCCGGCCGGAACAGGCCGAGGCCGCCATCGGGGTGGCGGTAGACCTTGAGCCCTTCGAAGATCTCCTGGCCGTAGTGGAGGGCGGCGGTCGCCGGATCGAGGCTGATCGGGCCGTACGGCTCGAGCCGGGCGTCGTACCAGCCCTTCCCCTCGGCGTAGCGGATCGTGACCATGTGGTCGGTGAACACGCGGCCGAAGCCGGGGTCGACCAGCAGGGCGGCTCGCCGCTCGGCACTGGCCGGGGTCGTGGTCGGGCGAACGTCGAAGTCCAAGGTGGTGCTCATGGCGGTCCTTCCGCTTCGCTGAGATCGGCCCGACCACGCAGGGGGCCGGGTTCGAATTTACCGCCCGTTCTTCTCGGGCGCGCCGCCGACGGCAGCCCCCGGATACACGACGACCCGGGTGCCGCCGTGGCGGCAACCGGGTCGTTCGGTACGAGTGGGTCAGCCGGCCACGCGGGTGGCGATCCGGTCGCCTACCTCCGCGGTCCGTACGGGTACCCCGGGGTCGCGCTCGGCCAGATCGTCGGCCACGGCGCTCTCCACCGTGGCGGCCGCCTCGGCGTGACCGAGGTGGTCGAGCAGCAGCGCCACCGACAGGATCGTCGCGGTCGGGTCGGCGACACCCTTGCCGGTGATGTCGGGTGCCGAGCCGTGCACCGGCTCGAACATCGACGGGAATTCCTTGGTGGGGTTGATGTTCCCGCTCGCGGCCAGCCCGATGCCGCCGCTGATCGCGGCCGCCAGGTCGGTGAGGATGTCACCGAACAGGTTGTCGGTGACCACGACGTCGAAGCGCTGCGGCTGGGTCACGAAGAACATGCTCGCCGCGTCGACGTGCAGGTACTCGGTGGCGACGTCGGGGAATTCCTTGCCCACCTCGGCGAACGTGCGGGCCCACAGGTTCCCCGCGTTCACCAGCACGTTGTTCTTGTGGACGAGGGTCAGCTTGCGCCGCGGGCGGGCGGACGCCCGACCGTACGCGTCGCGGATCACGCGCTCGACGCCGCTGCGGGAGTTGAGGCTCTCCTCCGTGGCGACCTCGCGCGGCGTGCCCTTCGCGAGCACACCCCCGGCGCCGACGTAGAGCCCCTCGGTGCCTTCCCGGACGACGACGAAGTCGATATCGCCCGGCTTCACACCGCCCAGCGGGCTGGCCACACCCGGGTACAGCCGCGCCGGGCGCAGGTTCACGTAGTGGTCGAACGCGAACCGCAGCTTCAGCAGCAGCCCTCGCTCCAGGACGCCGGGCGGCACCCCGGGGTCGCCGACGGCGCCGAGCAGGATCGCGTCGTGCCCGGCCAGCTCGTTCTGCACCGAGTCGGGCAGGACTTCGCCGCTGGCGTGGTAGCGGCGGGCGCCGAGGTCGTACTCGGTGGTCCGGACGTCTGGCAGAACGGCGCCGAGCACCTTCAGCCCCTCGGCCACCACCTCGGGGCCGATACCGTCACCGCCGATCACCGCGAGGTTCGTGCTCATGGGTCCACCCTAGCCGAGCGTTCCCATCCACCGGGCAGCGGTTCCCAGCCACTGGGCGAGTTTCACACTCCGGACAGGTCCACGGTGGTGGCGGCGTGCGCACCGATCGCGGCGGCCAGCCGTTGCAGGAGATCGGCGGGCACCGCCTGGTCGACGGCGAGCGCCATCAGCGACTCCCCGCCGCTGTGCGCGCGGGCCACCTGCATGCCGGCGATGTTCACCCCGGCGTCACCGAGCAGCACGCCGAGCGTCCCGACCACGCCAGGACGGTCGGTGTACTGCAGGAACAGCAGGTTCCCGTCGGGCACCAGGTCGGTGTCGAACAGGTCGATGCTCGTCAGCTTCTGGACGCCGCGCGGCCCGGACAGCGTCCCGGAGACCGACACCGTCCGCCCGTCGGTCAGCACGCCCGAGACCGTCACCAGATTGCGGTACTCCGGGCTGGCCGACTCGGTGGTCAGCCCCACCTCGACGCCGCGCTCCTTCGCCAGCAGCGGCGCGTTCACGAACGTCACCGACTCCTCGACGATGTCCGCGAACACCCCCTTGAGCACGGCCAGCTCGAGCACGCTGACGTCGTACTCGGCGATGTCGCCGCGCACGTCGACGGTGATCGACTGGGCGAGGCCGCTGGCCAGTGCCGTGAAGACCCGGCCGAGCTTCTCGGCCAGCGGTAGCGCCGGCCGCACCTCTTCCGCGACGACGCCGCCGGCCTGCACGTTCACCGCGTCGGGGACGAACTCGCCGCGCAGGGCCAGCCGGACGCTGCGCGCGACCGCGAGGCCGGCCTTGTCCTGTGCCTCCACCGTCGAGGCTCCGAGGTGCGGGGTCGCCACGACGTTCTCCAGCCCGAACAGCGGCGAGTCGGTGCACGGCTCGGTGGCGTAGACGTCCAGCCCGGCGCCGGCCACCCGGCCCTCGACCAGCGCGTCGTAGAGGGCCTGCTCGTCGACCAGCCCGCCCCGGGCGGCGTTCACGATGCGGACGCCGCGTTTGACGAGCCGCAGCTCCTTCTCGCCGATCAGGCCGACGGTCTCGGCGGTCTTCGGGAGGTGGATCGAGATGAAGTCGCTCTCGCCGAGCAGCTCCTCGAGGCTCACCAGCCGGACGCCGATCTGGGCGGCGCGGGCCGGCTGGACGTAGGGGTCGTACGCGATCAGCCGGGTGCCGAACGCGGCCATCCGCTGGGCGAACAGCACGCCGATGCGGCCGAGGCCCACGATGCCGATCGTCTTGTCGGCGACCTCGACGCCCGTGTACCGCGAGCGCTTCCACTCGCCGTCGCGGAGCGCGGCGTGCGCGGGCGCGATGTTGCGCGCCGACGCGAGCAGCAGCGCGATCGCCTGCTCGGCCGCCGAGACGATGTTGGACGTCGGCGCGTTGACGACCATGACGCCGCGAGCGGTCGCCGCGGGCACGTCGACGTTGTCCAAGCCCACGCCGGCGCGGGCGACGACCTTCAGCCGCGGCGCGGCCGAGAGCGCACCGGCGTCGATCCGGGTCGCGCTGCGGACCAGGACGGCGTCCGCGTCGGAGAGGGCTGCCAGGAGAGCGGGGCGATCGGCTCCGTCGACGTGGCGCACCTCGAAGTCCCTGGCGAGCACGTCGAGCGCGGACGGTGCGAGTTCCTCGGCGACGAGGACGACTGGCTGAGGCACGGGGAGAGCCCTTCGGGCGAGTGTCGGCATCGTTGCGTCACGGCGCCCTTCGCCGGCCGGTCGGTGCCGGCGGATGGCAGCGCTCCCGATAGTAGGGAGAAACGGCCCCGCCAGGGGGTCGCCGGACAGCGGTTCGTGACCACGGTCACCAGCGCTAATGCCGTCACGAGGAACAGACGTCAGAACGGCAACACCAGTTCAACCCGCCGCTGTGGAAGGCGGCGCTCCCGTGCGTGCGCCGGGCACAATCGCAGCATGAGCCGAACCAGTCTGCGCCCGGCAACCACGAACCGCGGGTGGGCGGCGGCCGGTCTGCTCGGGGCGGTGCTCTCGATCGGGTGGGCCGCGGTCGCGGTCGCGTTCGTCCTGCCTGCGTTCACCGGCTCGCCGCCGACCAGCGTCGGTGACGGCGTGGCGCTCGGGATCGTCGTGCTGGGGGTGCTCCTGCTCGCCGCGATCGCGGCCGTCGGAGCCCGGGGGGCGTGGAAACACGCGTACTACGGGGAGGACGAGCAGCCGAAGCGGCTGATGACGGCCGGCCTGTGCACGGTGGTGATCGCGGGCTGGCCGGCGGCCGGTGCGCTCACCCGCGGCACCGAGGGCATCCTCGATCCCACCGGCGCGGCCGCCCTGGCGCTCACGCTGCTGGGCGGCGTCACCCTGGTGATACTCCACCGAGCCCGCCTGGCCGAAGCCACGCGCTGAGCCGACCCGCCGCGCCGCGCCGTACGACGCCGTACGCGACGCCGGCCTCCCTGAACGCCGTGAAGCCGACTTCAGGTGATCGAGCGGAACCGTCCGGCGGTGGCGCCCCGCTCAGCGTAAGAAAAAAGACGAAAGGCCCGCGACGGCGAGAAGCAGTCGCGGGCCTTTCCGCAGTTGCCTGAACCCGGAGCCCGCTGAGGACGAGGCTGGCAGACGAGCGCGCCGACGCCGTGACCTTGGCTTTGGTGTCATAAGGAGGCGCGCTCGTCTGTCAGGCTCGCACGTCAGCGGGCCGCCTACGCGGTTTCGGTGATGGGGCGGTCGACCCAGCTCATCAGCGCACGCAGGTCCTTGCCGACGACCTCGATCGGGTCGGCGGCGTTCTCCTCGCGCAGCTTCGTGAAGTTCGGCCGGCCGTTGTCGTCCTCGGCGATCCAGTTGCGGGCGAACGTCCCGTCCTGGATCTCCGCGAGCACCTGCTTCATGGCCTTCTTCGACTCCGCGGTGACGACCCGCGGACCGGAGACGTAGCCGCCGTACTCGGCGGTGTCACTGACCGAGTAGTTCATCCGCGCGATGCCGCCCTCGTAGATGAGGTCGACGATCAGCTTCAGCTCGTGGAGGCACTCGAAGTACGCGACCTCGGGCTGGTAGCCCGCCTGGGTCAGCGTCTCGAAACCGGCCTTGATGAGCTCCTCGACACCGCCGCAGAGGACGGCCTGCTCGCCGAAGAGGTCGGTCTCGGTCTCCTCCTTGAACGTGGTCTTGATCGCGCCGGCGCGGGTGCCGCCGATGCCCTTGGCGTAGGAGAGCGCGAGGGCCAGCGCGTTACCGGTGGCGTCCTGCTCCACCGCGACCAGCACCGGAACGCCCTTGCCGTCGACGTACTGGCGGCGGACGAGGTGGCCGGGGCCCTTCGGCGCGATCATCGCGACGTCGACGCCCGACGGCGGCTGGATCAGGTCGTACCGGATGTTGAAGCCGTGCCCGAACAGCAGGGCGTCGCCCTCCTTGAGGTTCGGGGCGATGTCGTTCGCGTAGATCGTGCGCTGCGCGGTGTCGGGCGCGAGCACCATGATCACGTCGGCCTCGGCGCTGGCCTCGGCCGGGGTGACGACGCGCAGGCCGGCCTCCTCCGCCTTCGGGCGGCTCTTGGAGCCCTCCGGCAGACCGACGCGGACGTCGACTCCGGAGTCACGCAGGCTCAGGGCGTGGGCGTGACCCTGGCTGCCGTAGCCGAGCACGGCGACCTTGCGGCCCTGGATGATCGACAGGTCCGCGTCGTCGTCGTAGAAGAGCTCGGCGCGGAGGTTTTCAGAGGCCATGACGGGTATTTCGTCCTTCCGTAGTTGAAAAAATCAGGCGCTGCGCTCGACGCTACGCAATGCCACCGAGGGTGCCGCGATCGACCGGGGTCCCCGCCCGATCGCGACCATGCCGGACTGCACCAGTTCCTTGATGCCGAACGGCTCCAGCACCCGGACGAGAGCTTCCAGCTTCTCGGCGGTGCCGGTCGCCTCGACCGTGATGGAGTCGGTGGAGACGTCCACCACGTGCGCACGGAACAGCTCGACGGTTTCGAGCACGTGCGATCGGGTTTGCGGGTCGGTGCGGACCTTGCAGAGCATGAGCTCGCGCTGGACGGACACCGACGTGTCGAGTTCGACGATCTTGATGACGTTGACCAGCTTGTTCAGCTGCTTGGTGACCTGCTCGAGCGCGAGCCCCTCCACGGTGACGACGACGGTCATCCGGGAGATGTCGGGGTGCTCGGTCGGCCCGACCGCGAGCGAGTGGATGTTGAACCCGCGACGGCTGAACAGGCCGGACACCCGGGCGAGGACGCCCGGCTTGTTCTCGACCAGCACCGACAGGGTGTGCTTGCTCATCGGGGTACGTCTCCTCAGACCTGGTCCTCGCCCCACACGGGGCGAACGTCACGGGCGGCCATGATGTCGTCGTTGCTGGTGCCGGCGGCGACCATCGGCCAGACCATCGCGTCCTTACCGACCACGAAGTCGATCACGACCGGCTGGTCGTTGATCTCCATCGCCTTCTCGATCGTCGCGTCGACGTCGCCGGCGGTCTCGCAGCGCAGCCCGACGCAGCCGAGCGCGTCGGCCAGCTTCACGAAGTCCGGCACCCGCTGCTTGTGGGTCTTGAGGTCGGTGTTGGAGTAGCGCTGCTCGTAGAAGAGCGTCTGCCACTGCCGGACCATGCCCAGGTTGCCGTTGTTGATGACGGCGACCTTGATCGGGATGCCTTCCAGGGCGCAGGTGGCCAGTTCCTGATTGGTCATCTGGAAGCAGCCGTCGCCGTCGATCGCCCACACGGTGGTGTCGGGCTTACCGACCTTGGCGCCCATCGCGGCCGGGACGGCGTAGCCCATCGTCCCGGCGCCGCCGGAGTTCAGCCAGGTGTTCGGGTTCTCGTACGAGATGAACTGGCTGGCCCACATCTGATGCTGGCCGACGCCCGCGGCGAAGATCGTCTCCGGTCCGGAGATCTTCCCCAGCCGCTCGATGACGTACTGGGGTGCCAGCGTGCCATCGGCCTGCTCGTCGTAGCCGAGCGGGTACTTCTCGCGCGTCTGGTTGAGCAGCGCCCACCAGGGCTCCAGGTCGGCCCGGTGGCCGGCCTGGTGCTCGGCCTGCAGCGCGACGACCAGCTCGGCGATCACTTCGCGGGCGTCGCCGACGATCGGCACGTCCGCGGTGCGGTTCTTGCTGATCTCGGCCGGGTCGATGTCGGCGTGGACGATCGTCGCGTACGGCGCGAAGCTGTCCAGGTTGCCGGTGACCCGGTCGTCGAAGCGGGCGCCCAGGGCGATGATCAGGTCGGCTTTCTGCAGCGACGTGACCGCCGCGACCGAGCCGTGCATGCCGGGCATGCCCAGGTGCTGCGGGTGGCTGTCGGGGAACGCGCCGCGGGCCATCAGCGTCGTGATGACCGGGGCGCCGGACAGCTCGGCCAGTACCTTCAGCTCGGCCGACGCGCGGGACTTCAGCACGCCACCGCCGACGTAGAGCACCGGACGCTTGGCGGTGGTCAGCAGCCGGGCGGCCTCGCGGACCTGCTTGCCGTGCGGGTGCACGGTCGGGCGGTAGCCCGGCAGGGCCAGCTGCGGCGGCCAGGAGAACCGGGTCCGGGCCTGCAGGATGTCCTTCGGCAGGTCGACCAGGACCGGGCCGGGGCGGCCGGTCGAGGCCAGGTGGAACGCCTCCGCGATGATCTGCGGGATCTCCTCGGCGTGCTTGACCAGGAAGTTGTGCTTGGTGATCGGCAGCGTGATGCCGCAGATGTCCGCCTCCTGGAAGGCGTCCGTGCCGATCATCGGGGTGCCGACCTGGCCGGTGATCGCGACGATCGGCACCGAGTCCATGTACGCGTCGGCGATCGGCGTGACCAGGTTCGTGGCCCCCGGGCCGGACGTCGCCATGCAGACGCCGACCTTGCCCGTGGCCTGCGCGTACCCCTCGGCCGCGTGACCCGCGCCCTGCTCGTGCCTGACCAGGATGTGGCGGACGTGCTCGGCGTCGTAGAGCGGGTCGTAGGCGGGGAGGATCGCGCCGCCCGGGATACCGAAGACCACCTCGGCGCCGACCGCCTCCAGAGAGCGGACGAGCGACTGGGCACCCGTGACCGATTCGTGGGCCGGCGGGGTGGCTGGTGCGTTCATGGCATTGGCCTCTTCGTGTAGCGGTGGCGCTGGTCTCGAGTTCTCGGGCAACAAAAAACCCCTCGTGCCTGCGGCACGGGGGGTGAGCGCGTCGACGTGGTGCTGAGTCGACGCGCTAGCTGAGTACGAGAATCAGGGTGGATCGCACGGAGTTCACGCTATTCCGGTTCCCACCGCGCGTCAAACCCATCCCACTAGGTGGTCCCGCGCGTCGCCGCTGCCGGTGGGCGCTGCGCGTTCCGTGCCGCTCTGACGGCACGGAACGTGCAGCGCATCAGCTCGCGTCAGCCGCAGACGGCCCCGTTGGCGGCGGAGCCGACGAGCTTGGCGTACTTGGCCAGGACCCCCGTGTCGTAGGCCGGCGGCAGCGGCTTCCACTCCTGCTTCCTGCGCTCCAGTTCCGCGCCGTCCACCAGCAGGTCCAGCGTCTGGGCGTTCAGGTCGAGGCGGATCCGGTCGCCCTCCTGCACCAGCGCGATCGGTCCGCCGTGGGCGGCCTCCGGCGCCACGTGACCGATGCACGGGCCGGTGGTGCCGCCGGAGAACCGGCCGTCGGTGAGCAGCAGCACGTCCTTGCCGAGGCCGGCGCCCTTGATCGCGCCGGTCACCGCGAGCATCTCCCGCATACCGGGGCCGCCCTTGGGGCCCTCGTTGCGGATCACGATCACGTCGCCCTTGTTCAGCGTGTTCTGCGTGACCGCCTCCATCGCGCCCTGCTCGCCGTCGAACACCCGCGCGGTGCCTTCGAAGACGTCGTACTCGATGCCGGCCGACTTGAGCACCGCACCGTCGGGCGCGAGCGACCCGCGCAGCACCGTGATGCCCCCGACCGGGTGGATCGGGTTGCTCATCGCGTGGATGATCTTGCCGTCCGGGTCCGGCGGGGCGATGTCGGCGAGGTTCTCGGCCAGCGTCTTACCGGTCACGGTGAGGCAGTCGCCGTGCAGCAGCCCGGCGTCGAGCAGCGCCTTCATGACGACCGGGACGCCGCCGATCTCGTCGACGTCGGTCATCACGTACTGGCCGAACGGCTTCACGTCGGCCAGGTGCGGGGTGCGCTGACCGATGCGGTTGAAGTCCTCCAGCGTGATGTCGACCTTCGCCTCGTGCGCGATCGCCATCAGGTGCAGTACCGCGTTGGTGGAGCCGCCGAGCGCCTGCACCAGCGTGATCGCGTTCTCGAACGCCTCACGGGTCATGATCTGGCGGGCGGTGATGCCGTTCTTGATCAGGTTGATCACGGCCTCGCCCGACTTCACCGCGTAGTTGTCGCGGCGACGGTCGGGGGCGGGCGGCGCGGCCGAGCCCGGCAGCGACATGCCGAGCGCCTCGGCGGCGCTGGCCATCGTGTTCGCCGTGTACATGCCGCCGCAGGCGCCCTCGCCGGGACAGATCGCACGCTCGACCCGGTCGACCTCCTCGCGGCTGATGAGCCCGCGAGCGCACGCGCCGACCGCCTCGAACGCGTCGATGACGGTGACCGTGCGGCCGTCGATCTTGCCCGGCAGCGTCGAGCCCGCGTAGAGGAACACCGACGCCAGGTCGAGACGCGCGGCGGCCATCAGCATGCCGGGCAGCGACTTGTCGCAGCCGGCCAGCAGCACGCTGCCGTCGAGCCGCTCTGCCTGCATGACGACCTCGACCGAGTCGGCGATGATCTCGCGGCTGACCAGCGAGTAGTGCATGCCGACGTGGCCCATCGAGATGCCGTCGGACACCGAGATCGTGCCGAACTCCATCGGGAAACCACCGGCGGACCGCACGCCCTCCTTGGAGGCCTTCGCCAGCCGGTCGAGCGAGAGGTTGCACGGCGTGATCTCGTTCCACGAGGACGCGACGCCGATCTGCGGCTTGGCGAAGTCCTCGTCCTGCATGCCGACGGCGCGGAGCATGCCGCGGGCGGCGGCCTTCTCCAGCCCGTCGGTCACGTCGGTGCTGCGTGGCTTCAGCGAATTCTTTTCGACCGACTGCGGCTGAGGTCGCTGCACCTCGGATGAGACCGGAGGTTGAAAAGAGTTCGTTGGGTGTTCCTGGGTCATTCGGTTTCCTCGGCAGGGCCCTCGTCAGAAGGCGCGGGTGAGCGGGCAGCCGGCGACGCCGACCGCCCGCCGCTGGGGGGAGCGTCCCGTGGGCCGGGGGCCGCGGTGGCGGCGGAGGACACCGGTGGGTGCACCTCGAGCGACGGCCCGGGACGAGCAGGCGGCGCGGTGCCCCGAGCCTACGCCGCCGCACGCCGGCTCGACCTGCGACACTGGGAGCGTGAGCACCCCGACCCCGGCTCGGCCGATCCGCGTCCGATTCCGGCAGAGTTTCGCCTCGGTCGCCGCGATCCTGCTGATGGCGATCGGTGCGTTCACGATCGCCGCCCAGAGCTGGTGGTACGCGCCGGTCATGCTGGTGCCGCTGGGAGCGCTGTGGTGGGTGATCCGCACCGGCGTCGACGTCGACTCCGAGGCGCTCACCATCCACCGGGCGTTCGGTCACCGCACGCTGAGCTGGGACGAGGTCGAGGGCTTCCTCTCCGCACGCGGCCGCGTCTCGGTGCAGCTCACCGAGGCCGCCGGTGGTGGCACGCTGCGGCTGCCCGCGGTCACGCCCGCGACGCTCCCCCACCTGATCGCCAGCGTCGACGTCTCCTCCTCCGCCACGTCCGCGGACGCCTGACCCAACCCTGTCCCGACCGAGCCCTGATCCGCTCGGTGACGACCGCCGGTCGGGTGGGTCGCGGCTGACCCGACCCGACGGTGCAGGCGGCCCGCCCAGACGTTCGTGGCCGAGGCGTGACCGACGGCGCTGGGGGTCCCCGGCTAGGCTCGTGCCATGTCCGGGCCCACACGGCGACACTCTGCTCTCCGTCCGCTGGCCGCACTGGCGGTGAGCGTGGTCCTCGCGCTGGCCGGATGCTCGTTCGGCGCGCCGGACGAGACCGAGAGCGGCGAATCACCGAACCTCCCGACGCCCAGCGCGTCGCCGTCGGCACCCGGTGGCTCCGCCGAGGACGACGGGGTCGGCGTCCAGGTACTCGCGAAGAACCTGCAGGTTCCCTGGGGGCTGGCGTTCCTGCCCGACGGGAACGCGCTGCTCACCGAGCGCGACACCCGCCGCATCCTGCAGGTGACGCCCGGCGGCCGGGTGTCCCCGGTCCAGACGATCACCGACGCCTACTCCGGCGGCGAGGGCGGCTTGCTCGGCATCGCGGTCTCCCCGAAGTACGCGACCGACAAGACCGTGTTCCTCTACTACACCACCCGCACCGACAACCGGATCGCGTCGCTGGTGCTCGGGCAGCAGCCGGTACCGATCGTGACCGGCATCCCGGTCTCGGGCATCCACAACGGTGGCCGCCTCGCGTTCGGCCCGGACGGCTACCTCTACGCCGGTACCGGCGACGCCTCGGAGCGCGGCCGGTCCCAGGACGTGAAGAGCCTCGGCGGCAAGATCCTGCGGATGACCACGGCGGGCAAGCCCGCGCCGGGCAACCCGTACCCGAACTCGCTGGTGTGGTCGCGGGGGCACCGCAACGTTCAGGGGCTGGCCTGGGACTCGAAGAAGCGCCTGTGGGCCACCGAGTTCGGCCAGAACCAGTTCGACGAGGTCAACCTCATCACCAAGGGCGGCAACTACGGCTGGCCGACGGTGGAGGGCAAGGGCACCGACAAGCGGTTCACGAACCCGGTGATCACCTGGAGCACCGACGAGGCCTCCCCGAGCGGCGCGGTCGTCGTCGGATCGAACCTGCTGGTCGCCGCGCTCAAGGGCGAGCGGCTCTGGGTCGTGACGCTCGACCCGGAGAGCGGCACGGTCGAGGGCGACCCCCGGCCGCTGCTGCAGAACAAGTACGGGAGGCTGCGGACGGTCGTGTCCGCACCGGACGGGTCGGTGTGGGTCACCACGTCGAACCGGGACGGCCGCGGTCAGCCGACCGTGGACGACGATCGGATCCTGCGCATCATCCCGCCGGGTTCCAGCGGTGTGGACGTGCTGTAAGCGGCATGTCGGGTTAGCGGACCGCCAACTTCGGTAAAGAAGAAGCACCGTGGGTTCTGATTCGATTCCGTCGACCGACGACGCCGATGACACCAATCGCCTCCGCCCCGCTGGTGGCGCGGACGAGCCGGCGGCGCCCGGCGGCGAAGCTTCGCCGCGAGCGACGTCAGCAGGCGAGGCGGTGACGGAGACCGAGCCGCCTGCGCACGGCAGGCACCGGTTCCACCGGCTCCGGCGCCTGCGTGGACCGAAGTGGCTCCGTACCGGCGTGGCGGTGTTCCTCGTCGCGCTGATCGGCGCGACGCTCGGCCTGCAGCTCGGTGGGCGCGCCGAAGTGGAGATCGGGCCGTTCCAGATGCAGCTGGCCGCCCAGCCGTCGGTGACCGGCGGATCCCAGCTCCGCATCCCGCCGCTGGGCGCGATCTCCATCCAGAGCCACGCCGGGCCGATCCGGCTGGTCGCACGCGTCGACGGGCTGAACGAGTCGGAGACCAGGCAGCTGATCGCCGACCCGGCCCGGATCGAAGAGGCCACCGACCTGACCACCGACGACGTCCGGTCCGCGGTCGAGACGCTCGCCCTCCGTGCCGTCGGCGCCGGACTGCTCGGCGCGCTGCTGCTGGGCGCGGTGGCCTTCCGCGACGTCCGCAGGACGTTGATCACCGGCGGCGTCGCGCTGGTACTGCTCGCCGGGAGCGGCGGCGTCGCGGCGCTGACGGTCAACCCCAACAGCCTGAGCCAGCCCCGCTACGAGGGCCTGCTGACGAACGTTCCGGCGCTGATCGGTGACGCCCGCTCCATCTACGACAACTACGGCCAGTACCAGGGCCAGCTCGTCCAGATCCTCACCAACATGAGCAAGGTCTACGAGGCCGTCTCCGCGCTGCCGACGTACCAGCCCGACCCCGACACGATCCGGGTCATGCACGTCAGCGATCTGCACAACAACCCCACCGCGTGGCGCGTGATCGGGACGATCGGCAACCAGTTCCAGGTCAACGCCGTGTTCGACACCGGCGACCTCACCGACTGGGGAAGCGCCGCCGAGGCCAACCTCTACGCGACGAACGTCGCCGCGCTGAAGGTGCCGTACGTGTTCATCCGCGGCAACCACGACTCGGCCGACGTGGCCGCGGCCGTCGCGGCGAACCCGAACGCCGTCGTGCTCGACGACCAGGTCAGGAACGTCGCCGGGCTGATCGTGGCCGGCGCAGGCAGCACCCGCTTCACCCCGGACAAGACCACCGGCGACGACGACGCAGGCAAGGACGTCGAGGCGGAGGCCGGCGACGCCCTCTCCGAGACGGTGCTGCGCTACAACCGGGAGAACGAGAAGTCCGTCGACGTGATGATGGTGCACGAGCCCGCCGCCGCCGAGCCGCTGAAGGAGCGGGGGCCCTTGATCCTCGCCGGGCACACCCACGAGCGGAAGGTCGAGGCGCTCGACAAGGACACCCTGCTGATGATCGAGGGCTCGACGGGCGCCGCGGGCCTGCGGGGCTTCCAGGGCGACACCCCGAAGTCGTTCGAGATGACCGTGCTGTACTTCGCCCAGGACGGCACGCTGAAGGCTTACGACGAGATCACGGTGAGCGGGGCCGGGCAGTCGCAGGTGGAGCTGCGCCGGGTGATCATCGGCGTGGACGAGGTCGCGAGGCCGTCGGCGACCGTCACGGCGACGCCGAGCGGCATGGTGACCGCGTCGACGCCGCCGCCGGCCAGCGCCCAGCCGGTGATCCCGTCTCCGACGCCTACCGTGTCGGGCTCGCCGACCCCGTCGGGCGCGGTGACGGGGACACCGACACCCTAGCCACGATCGCCATCCGGCCGTTCCGGTAACCCCACCGGTAGGTGTACTGCGGAGTGCCGCCGTGGGTGACGATCGTGATGACACCGTCGTCGCTGATCGTCACCGCACTGGGCGGCAGGCCGTACGAGCCGGCGTGGATACCCGCGATCGCCGTGAGACGCTCGGGCGTTCCGCGCAAGACGAACAGCTGGGTGGTGATGGCGAGCTTCTGCTGCGCCTCGCACGCCTCATCGCTCAGCTCCGTGGGGCATTCGGCGCGCTCGGGATCCTCGCCGGAGTAGCACCCCACCGTGACCAAGTAGTCGGGCCGGCCGTCCCGGTCGATGTCGGCGCGGAACAGGTTGAAGTCCATGACCCGGTAGTTCAGGTCGTAGCCCCGGTAGGAGCCCGCGCCGTGGCCGTCGCGGAAGTCGACGACAGGACCCCCGCAGTTCGCGTTCGTCTCCGGCCGCAGATCCATGCGGGCGTTCCGGATCGCCAGCTGCCAGGAGGTGTCCTCCTGACTCGGCGTGGGCGTGGGGCGCTGCGTCGTGGGGGCCGTCACCGGGGTGAGGCGTTCGGACCGATGGCCGAGTCCGGCCAGCGCGGCACCGGCACCGACGAGGACGAGCACCGCCGCGACCGCACCGACGACCGCCGCACGGCGCCGCTGCCTGCGTACCGTGGCGCGGGCGTGCGCACCGCCGGGCCCGGTCATCGCCGGAGCGGTGGACGCGCGGAACGTGGCGAACTTCCCGGGAAGTGGATCAGTGCTCACGGAGCACCCCCTCTCGGTCGGTGGAGGAGATCTCGTCCGGGCCGAGCTCGACGGCCAACCGTCCGCGGGCGCGGTGCAACCAGGACTTCACGGTTCCGGCCGGGACGCTCTCCCGGTCGGCGATCTCCTCGACGGTCAGATCGCCCAGGTAGAAGAGGACGACCGCACGCCGTTGCGGCGGCGGGAGAGTGGCGAGCGCCGCCACGAGATCGAGCCACTCCGGGTCGGGTGGCGGTGCCGGTTCGGGGCGCTGCCTGCGACGATGGGCGAACGCGACGCGGAGTCGTCGCCAGCGGCTGATCGCCAGCCGGTACGCGACCGTGCGTACCCAGGCCGCCGGATCGCCGTAGCCGGACACCCGCGACCAGCCGCGCCACGCGCGCTCGAAGGCTTCCTGTGTGATGTCCTCCGCCTCGGCACGGTCGCCGAGGTACGCCGCGATCTGGGTACCTACCGCCGCGAAGTGCGCGGAGTAGAACTGGTCGAACTCGTGCTCCGCAGTCGCCACATCGTTCCCTCGCTCAGTTGGCCGGACGCCCCCTTGTCACGCGGCGGGGCCGTGCCGGGTTGCGGTTCCGCGCGGAATCTTCCGGCGAACTCGCGGCCGGGTGGGTCGGCGGGCCGGATCGGCGCCGGGGACTTTCCCGGGCCAGTTGAGGCCGGAGTGGCCCGGTTCGACCCGCCGCGTGCCGGTTACCGTCGGAGCCGTGACAAGCAGCGTGTTCAGTGTTCAGTCCGTCCGCGACCAGTTCTCTCCGGAAGCCGGGTTCCTCAACACCGCCAGCCTCGGGGCGCCGCCGCGGGTCACGATCGAGGCCGTCCGGGCAGCGATCGACGCCTGGTCGTTGGGGCGTGCCTCGGCCGGGGACTTCGACGTGTCGGTGGTGGGCGCCCGGGAGGCGTTCGCTCGCATCTCCGGGGTACCGGCGTCGTCGGTGGCGGCGGGGTCGACGGTGTCGCCGCTGGTCGGGTTGATCGCGGCGTCGCTGCCGGACGGGGCCGAGGTGCTCGTGGCCGACGGCGACTTCACGTCGCTGCTCTTCCCGTTCGCGGCGCAGGGGAAGCGGGTGACGGTGCGGTCGGTGCCGCTGGCGTCGCTGCCGTCCGCCGTGCGGGAGACGACGACGCTCGTCGCGGTGTCGGCCGTGCAGTCCGCCGACGGGGCGCTGGTCGACCTCCCGGCGCTCCGGGACGCCGTGGCCGCGACCGGGACCCAGCTGCTCCTCGACACGACGCAGGCGTCCGGCTGGTTGGCGCTGGACCTGTCCTGGGCCGATTACGCGGTGTGCGGCGCGTACAAGTGGCTGCTGTCGCCGCGGGGCAGCGCGTTCCTGGTGGTGCGGCCGGACCGGCTCGA
>Ga0190269_10000263_pt1 | contig 28155 bp, 36 predicted proteins | sample Popmic249IS_FD_133749 | JGI IMG/M metagenome (GOLD analysis project Ga0190269, IMG submission 133749) | Populus adjacent soil microbial communities from riparian zone of Blue River, Arizona, USA - 249 IS | ecosystem: Environmental > Terrestrial > Soil > Riparian zone | place: USA: Arizona... | reverse complement strand
TAAATTTCCATTTCTCACGACCTTGAATGGAATTTTTCTATGGTAACGCTGACAGATTTATCCAGCTAAGGGAATTGATGGTGGCGTTTTAGAAATAGGTATTCAAGATAGCGTTACGGGAAGTCACCCATTTTTAAACGATCTGAACTCCGGACAGTATTTTCAAACAATCCGGATTTGGTAAACTAAATTCCAGACTGTGTTTTGAACAGTCCGGACTTGATAAGTGTCTTGAATCGGATGTTGTACACTAAATTCCAGATTGTGTTTTTGAGCAATATTGATTTCCAGATGCGCGCTACTACCTGTAAAATAACATTTAAGTAATTTAACCAATCCAAATTTGCTAATATTTGAATAATTGGCGCCCACTACCTGTAAAATAATATTTGAGTAATTTAACACCAATTACATGAAATACATTTACTACGGCGTGCACAATAATTGATAGGATAGATTTAAATAGATACTGGCAAGATTTTCAATTGTTATATGGATAGAGCGTGTCGGTCGCCATCGAGGTGAATTGGCCAGAAGACGGTGGTCAAACATGTATCAATAACGCGTTCGAGGAGGTGATGGCCGCGGATTTCCTGCTCAACTGCTTTGTTCTCGGTGACAAAGAAGATAGTGTGTTCACTGTCAAGATTCCAAAGACCGACAACGTCAGTATCCTCAAAAAATTAATCAAGGAGGAAAAGGCCCCTCACCTCAATCACGTCGCTGCCTCGGACCTCGAGCTCTGGGAGGTTTCCTTTCCTATCGACAATCATGCCTCTAAGAAGTCGCAAACTGAGCCCCCTTTGAGAGTCAACAAGAGGTTGTCTTCGTTGTGGGATGGTGACCCTTCGGATGATGATCTACACATCCTGGTAAAGGCGCCTGGTACGCCCGAACAAATCCTCGTTTCTATTCTCCACTAAATTCCTTCAAAAGTGATACAAAGCATTCCTGACCCCACCGGACTCCTCTCGCTCAACTGCGTCGTGCTAGGTGACTGGAAGAAGGGGTTCACTGTCAAGATTCCGAAGACCGACAACGTCGGCATCCTCAAAAAATTGATCAAGGAGGAGAATGCCCATCTTCTCGGTCACGTTGATGCCAAAGACCTCGAACTCTTCCAGGTCTCCATACCTGCGTGTGACGATGCCGAGGAAACATTCAAAAAGGTTGATCGACAACCGTTGAACTACCTCTCACTCGTATCGGAACTCTTCCCTGTTGTCGAAGGCAATCACCTGCACATCATCATTGAAGTTCCAGCTAAGGGTAAGCACTTCAGGTTGTTCCAGTGCTCCAGATTGACATTTTTTCAGACGGCCACCTCACCAAGGACGCAGAAGAGGAGAGACGAGACGAGATTGTCGCTTTGCATCAAAGTCCGCTTTTCATTATTTTTTGGCTTCTGTTGCTCATTAAATCAGGGTTTGAAAATGTCATCTCGCGCATTTTGAATGCGCAAGCTCCCGCTGATGCAGCAAAGTCCACCAATTACTCGAAATCCCAGCTCGCGTACTCCATTTGCGACGGTCGCTACAAGGTCAATGCGCCGAGAACGAGCGTCTCCCTTCCCGTTCAGTTGTTCCACCCTGCCTTTGGTCATTTCTTGGATAACATCAAAAATGACAACTTCTTCGTTCCAGATGATATTGTCCGGCAAACTGCAGAGTACATGATAGCCGCAACCGCGATTTATCCAAATGAAAATGCTCGCCGAGATGCGTTGACGCCGCTTCTTCGCGGTATTCTCGATGTGGACATAGTAACCATGCTGAATGAGGATAAAACGAGTCCAGACGGTGTCGTGGAACTGGGGAAGACTCCGGCGCGCTCTCTTCTTCTCGTCAAGGAAGATAAAAATGAATTCGGCGACGGAGGTTCGGATCCATCAACTCAGGCTGGGTTGTCTGTTGGTCGCTGTTGGGCTCAACCAAGGGTATGCTAGTCCCAGTATAACTGCTGTATTGGGTTTTATACTAATTATTCTTTAGTTTACAATGTTTCGAAATGCGACCAGCTGTCCCACGTTTCTTATCGCTAATGCGGGCCCATGGCTCGTGATCCTTGGCGTTGTAATCACAGACTTCGTTATTGTTCAACGTCTGTCGGAGTGCTCTTGGGTTGGATTGGACTCCATTCTGTCTGAATCTCACATCGCCCACGTCGCAGGAGTCCTGTGGGCTCTAAAGACGAGTCTAGGCATCCTCCACTCCTATTATGAAAATCTACATCCGACCAGCCATTCGCTTGCCAATTCACGCTATTTCCCCTCAATTATGACTTACCCTGATGGCAACGGAGCCGTCGTTGGGTTTGACTATGTCGGCTTCCTGGAAAACACCCCGGACTGTGCTACTCTTCGTGCGCGTACAAAGGCCGGTCGAAATATTGTTGTCAAATTTGTCGAGCACTATGGGGAAAGGGCACACCGCGTGCTTGCGGGAGAAGGCTTGGCACCAGCACTTCTGTATTGTGGATCACCGTGTTCCGACCAAAAAGATCCCTCATATCAGTCCATTTCCATGGTCGTTATGGAGTACGTTGATGGCGACGCACTTGCAGCGAAGCGAGGATCCGGAATCGATGAAGTTACGGTGAAAACTGTACGATCTGAGGTTCAACGTGCACTCGAACTGCTTCACGATCAAGGGCTCGTGTTTGGTGATCTGCGTCGACCAAATATCATGATTACAAAAGATGGCAGAGTCAAACTTATTGATTTCAACTGGGCTGGAGAGGAAGGTCAAGCTAAGTACCCAACTTTGATATCTCAGGAAATCCGTTGGCCGGAGGGTGTTAAAGCAGTGGCCGTCATAAGACGCGAACATGATTTAGCAATGTTACATAGCTTATTTTGACGTTTTTATTATCCCTTTTTCCTTGACCGAAAAATCGTAGTCGGTCACTTTGGCATGAAAACGAAAAGAGAAAACCCCACTTACAAACAAGCTAGTACACACCTTCATAGGCATGACAATTTCCTCATCCTTTGACACCACATGAAACACCACATGAATACCCAAAACAATTTGGCATTTGTAAGGGCACCGTCGGGTCGGGGGAGGCATTTTCAATAGGTAATCGTCCGTGTGCACCGTGACGGTGATCATTTTGAAATTGTTTTAAGACCTATTTTACCCTTCAATATCATTTTATCCTTGTACGCAAGATGAATCACTTGTTCATTTGAGTCAAGATTTTTATGAGCTTGAAACATGCACAAAAATTTCAGTAAACTAGATCAATATATGTGTTCACATTTCCATCGCAAGTTATCTGGCATCCTATATTATTTCAATCGTTACTAACGCCATTGATCCATATCTTTATTTCAACTAGTACCCGTTGTTTATCCTTCACAGTATCCCTGCAGGCTGCCGCTACACCAGCGTCAACCATTTTCCAATAATTGTCGGACGGTTCCACCTTGAATCCTTCAGTGTTGGCTATCGGCGAACATTCCCTTGCCACAAAGTATGCCTTTCGAAGGCTGTACGCCATCGTGGTATACAAACGTCGCACGGAAAAGTTGTATATCATCTCCTCTCTCATGTGCTCATATTCGAGCTGCAAACATAGATGATAGTATAGCTCAGAAGCCAATACAAAGAAACTGACCAATCTCGCCATCAGAGATTCAAGTATGGCAATATACTGCTTATGAGATGCTAATGTATCATCCCGGTGCACCGGGATCATCATTTCTAGGCATTCGAGCATTGTCAGGAGACGCATAGGTGGCATCGAGTTCAACGACAACAGCGTTCTCCACGTGTAAAGGGTCCTATATGTTGTTTCTTGATAAATCGATGGTATCTAATCAAATAATAGGCTCACCCATTACTTTGGGATATTCTTCCGTGCATTGCTCTGTCCTTTGGAAATCTAACACTGCCAGGAGTACTACTCCGTGTTCGTTTCGAGATTCTGCATGTGAGGTTTATGAGACGCGACTGAAAGAAGATCCTGGTCCGATCTGTCACTCACGTCAACACTCCGTCTCTACACAATCGGTTTGTTTCCTTTTACTGACAACGGTCGTAGCAACGCATACTCTACACTACAACAACATCGCCTATGACGAGAATTGCAAAAGCCACTTCCCATCAGCAACCACTACACCCCTCAACCACAGCCTTAATTCCCACTGCTACAGTCATAAAAACCACCCAAGACAACCACAACAGTTAAGACACGGTGACGAGGCCTGGTCTTTCTCCTTTGCCGTTCAACGAGTAATCATTTCGAGGCGATGGAACCTTTTCTCCTTGATCAGGTCTTTGAGGACGCTGTCGTTTTTGATTTGCATGAACTCGATAGTAGGCGTCTGGTTCAGCCAGTCACCTTCAACGGAGCAGTTGAGAAGTTGGGTACATTTAGACTCGGAGTCGGAGGGCAATTCCAAGTAATCGTCCACGTGCGGCAACCTTTCTCATTTTATTCCATTCTTCATACTCATGCCCTGGTTGTTTTTGTTTGCGAATTATCTATTAATCTTCCCGCTCACCATCGTCTTCGAGCATCAGAACCAGCCATCGTCAAGGTAGAATTACATGACTACCTGATGTCGACATGGCCATGGACGAATGGTCTCTTAGCAATCTTCCGGACTCGAAGCTCGAAATGTCAAATTCTTCTTGTTGACATCAGAGTTGTCTTCGTCTCCCTCAGCAGACTCGGACTATGGATTCACTCTGCCTCTCCCCACGAAAAGTCAACCTCCCATTGTTCAACTCAATCCTGTACATGTGGATTCTCTACTTCTGTTTGCCCTTGCTGAATGCGCTCTACCCTAGCCGCAATAAGCACTTCCATTTTCGACGGGACCGCCTCATTTGCTCAAGGAGATAGTCAATGTCTTTGATCTTGGACTACTCTGACTTTCGTCTTCAACAAGGCCGCGCTATCACAATGCCACAACACACCAAGGAAGGCGACACAGGGGGGGAAGAGAAACCGCAAATTGCAAAAATGGTACGCCGTTTTTTTTGTTTGTCTCAGTCATACTAATTACCTACTACAGAAACCCTAGCCCTCTTTGACATGGCCGAAATTACCCAACGGGGCATAACACAAACAATCCACGTTGAGTGTTTTCGTGCGCGAGATCCCCTTCACATACATTTGGTGCTCGGCGTTGATACAGAGACCCTCACCGTTGCCATCTCCTTCCTTCCAAGAACAGGGAGGGTTGCGTCCCCGTTGCGTTTCTTTCATTTCCGAGCATGGTGAGGGTGTCGCCACACGCAATCCCTGTCTGATCCAATCAACATATCTAGTTCCTCAGCAACTCAATGGCTCTGCTCCGTGTCGCTTAACCTACGTCGTCTGCAGGAGGGGATGACCAATCCGTTGCGAACGAAGATTCTATTCTGAGTTGCGGCTTGGACGATCTCCGACATTCTCGGACAAATCCATCATCTGGCAACCGCTCCGCCCGTGTTGGCTTCGCCGTCGTAGCCCATCCCTGCACGTTGGCTATTATTCCCAAACAAAAACCATGTCCGCAGCTGGACGAGCACAATGCCGTCCTCTGTTCGCCCGTATTCCATTCTGTCAAGGTATGTAAATTTCCATTGCTATTTAACGCCTCTATTGATTCAATAATCATCAGCTGACAAAAACCTACCCTGTTCATTGCCCTCCACACGCTTCGGGCATGCCGGTCCAAGAAAAAAAAGGTATGTTCTTCTCTTCATTATCTTGAATATCAGTACCAACGTACATTGCTTCAGTGCCCCTTTTATCGCCTCCACCCCTTTCATTCTATAGCAAACGTCAACACGGATGAAAGTTCCTACCCTTCGCCCACTCCTAGTGCCATCAGTCCCTTGTTGTCTTCACCCTACCCCCTCCAACTGTTGAACTACTACCGCTGTCAATGACGACAGCACGTTTACCTCCCAAAACATGTTTTACCTCCTCGTACTCCACAGCAACAGGACTCCCCCGAAGCAACCACTAACAGTCCCATCCCACCTCTCAAATGTTGGCCAAACGACTACGCTTCTCAGAAATCCCCTCTGAGGCTTTGGGATCGGATAAGTGGGCATGTTGGGGAGAATCTGTGAGGAGGGTCAGAAGGGAGGCGGCGACTCGGATGCTGATGCAGTGAGGATGCGTCAGATGCTTCTCAGGGTTAGTGTTGGCATATGCACATCGTCTACTCTCTCTGAATTCTCTTCAGCCAAAACGGTGGCCATGGTCAAAGTCACACCCATGGCAGTCCTGGCGTGAACGGCACAAAAAGAATTCGGTGTGGTTTGACCGAAAGATCAGACGCTACTTGAGAGTGCAAAAGGGGGCAAAGGAGGCGGCAGCTGCTGTGCCGAGTGAGGTAAGTCGTAAAGGATAAAATGTTTGCTTCCAGCTTCTTATTTCCGAGTAGGCCTCGACCGCGGCAGAAGGCAGCAATCAGGCTGGAGAACAAACTGCGAAAGGGAACGGGCTGATAAACACAAACGAACGGCGGTGTCGAATCAACAGACTTCCACAACTCTCGATGGCAGAAAACCGATTGACGACGGTGTTAAGACCTCGAAAGATGCTGGAAATTCTTCTACTGACTCTGGCTACGCGTCCACAACCAAGAAGTCTCCAGACGAATCGGAGAAGAAGCATAGCACGACGGATGCCTCGGAACATCCTAATCACAAGACCGCAACAAAAGGACGACCCAGTGGTAATACCAACCCCTCAAGTTCGAGGTCTCAATCGACTGTTGAGCCTCCGAATCCTGCGTCTGCAACAGGTCAGGAAGTTAATGTCGGCCAAACTGAAGAATCGTCGGCGGAAGAGGGGGAACAAGGCATGTCCAAGGGATTCAACGGGGAGTATGATTATATGCATGAGCTGTTCGGCTCATACGAAGAGGAAGAGGTCGCTGAACCCGAGGAGTAAGTCCGTTCTTCCGAATCAATGCTCCCCGCCCTGATCGTCTTTCAGTCCCCCTGCATCGTCCGCTCCTAGCTCTCCTTCATCTGAAACTGAAAGAATATATCCCAATCTCCACGACGCTAATATTGCCGAGGGAGGCCACCATATGGACGTCGAGATCACCAGGCCTGTTCCGCCATCTCAAAGCCCACCTCTCGAAAATGAAGACCGCCAACTTTCGAGCTCCTCCCGTCCATCTCCATTAATTTTCCATCCCGCAGAGCTTCCACACGGTGAGAAGAGGCAGTTGAAGCGCAAAGTTCCGGACGATGACCCGTGTGTTGACAGTATTCCACCACCAGCATCTCCGACTCCAGAGCACATACCACGACGAGGAAGGCACCCCCTGTGTTGAATGACGGACCTTTTCGCAATCGTTATGTTCGGACATGAAAACCCAGAGAAAACGCGGCTGTAGCTGGCTGGCCACCGAATCGTAAGCGCAATGGAAATGAAGCAGTTTCCCGTATCACCAAACTTCATGCAGTTGCGAATAAATTGGACGGAAAGTTCGGCAACAAGTCAATGCCGTTGCCTCATCGTCAAAAGTTTAACCTACACCATCGACCGTTCTCCGACCAGATGACCCATTTTTGATAGAGAGCACGAAAGCCAGTCAACTTCCCGTTCCGATGCCTGGTGCAGTCTTGCCGCAAACGCAACCCACCCCTGACAAGACCATTAAGCGTAGTCGGGCTCGTGTCGCTGACCAACCCCCAACTAAACGGCAGAAATTGGCGCACCTACCGGTTTCACATCGAGAGTCAACTCACGGTACCCCCATCCCCACGTCAAGTCCGGCCTACGTAACTAGTAATTTCCGAAGCAACTCCTTCGCCAACATTGAAGGGCCTGCAGTCCGCCGTATTGACTTCCGTGAGAGCTTCAAGCCCATCCGTTCTCCCGTGGGTCCATCACCCAAATCTCAAATTCGATCACAAATCACGACAATCGGCGCAACTCGGCAGCGTCATCCACCTCTCGTCGTCATCAACGAGATTCCCATGATGAGAGTGCAGAGTTCATGTTTCTATTTGAACGAGACTTGGCTGGGCTTGGTGAGCGGTATGGTTTCGCATTGGGAGTTGTGAAGTACATGCAGTTTGGAACACTCGAGAAGACGGTGAAAGCGCTGCGAGCCCTGAACAAAATGATGAGGGAGATGCAAAACCAATTACCCGAAGAAATGCAACGCCTTGGGGGCGACAAGGACGACGATACTGATGACGAAGAATTAATTCCGGACGGTGTCATCCCGAAAAATGTTTCATCACGAGGGGCCGTACGGAAGAAAGAAACAGGGGAAGAGGAAAATTACAATACTCCAAATATCAAACGGCACCGACCGTCTCTCACCTGTAAACCGTTCACCACCGATGCTGCGATGCAGAAGACCATTCAGAATATTCGCCCCCTTCCGGGACACGTGCTGGACGGTATGCCAAGTTGCAGAAAGCAGGATGCGAAGAAGAAGCTTTGATCGCTGCCTCGGGGGGAAAATCTCTAATATTATTTATGTCCGGGTTCGCTAGCGAACCCGAGAAGCAATAAGAGTAGGAGTATCTGGCTTAAATAATTTCTGCTTATAGGATGAACCTTATTGTCCAAGCCTTGAATGTAACCGTCGATTATCTCCAAACGAGGAGTTCAATACAAAGCCTAGATAAATGTACTACTCATCATCTTGAATAGATTCCGCCCAGCGTTTCATGGCTGCTCGGAGGTTGGAAGTCTTTTGTCGTTTGTTAAGGTATGAGACTGCAGATTTCGTCAGCTGTGTCCGACATGAGCTGGGTGGCGCTTTCCTTTTTCGACTGGTAGTATGCGGGACACTATCATAATTTATCGGACGCAGCATCTTTCGTGACTGCGACCTCGTCGTGCGCCAGCTGGATTGCGTAAGCCTCTCAATATCCTCATCATCTTGCTCCCTCTTCCGTTTACCCTGTATGCCCCGCCGCCATTCCTCTGCATTCTCCTTCATGTTCTGTAGAATCTTCCAGATTTCAAGGAGGAGCTCCAGTCGTTGTTGGAGTCCAGTCGAATCGCTTGAGGGGCAATAGGCAAGAGCGATTGTGTCAAGATCGGAGGCTGTAAATTTGGTCGCTCCGTTGATTAATGCAAAAGGGGGTGCGATATGACACTCCAAGTCGGGTAGGGTTTGATATGGATAGAGATGAGTAATCCATTCCTCTGTTACTCGACATGTTTCAGGTGATAGTACGAGTTCCCGTCGGAGGAATGGGTCGCGATGTACAGATGGGAGAGGTACGAAAGTATACTTCGTTTTGTTCTCCAAAGGCCACTGCCAGTGAGATATCTAAGATGAGAAAATTCGTCTGTTAAGAATGGGAACTTACTTTGGCCCTCAAATTCGGAATTTCTCGAGAAGCAGATTGCTTGCGTACACATATAACTGATTGGATAAACTCGCGAATGTCTTTTAACATGGTAGTACTGGGTAGCAAAATCCATTTATCGGTATCAAATGCCTGATGCCAATCAGCTTTAACTGGGAAAGAAGGCAGTGGTTAACAGGCCTAGAGCGTAGAACAGATGAGAGGCAACATACGGTAGAAAAGATTACTTCGACTGTCAACATGAAAGGTCCCCAGGTCGAATCCGAGGCAATACTCATATAGCGTGAGCTGTAAAAGCGTTAGATAACTCAGATGAGGTGCAGAATATGCTCACCTCAGCGGATTTGGTCGCATGCCTGATAGCGTGAACTACATTGAGACCGATTGTTCCACCTGTTAAAAGGCATCGTATAGAGTCTTCTCCGTATAAGGATTTGTAATGCTCGGAGAGTGCGACGCGGAGAGAAGAGGAGATAGACGGAGTGTTGGACCGATGAGAGGGAGTGAGCCATGTTCCACTGTCAGATTGGACTGATGAGGCATCTATCTCTTCACCAGGGGCTTTCTGTTGACGCGTCTTTCCCTTCCGAATATATCTACCTGTGCACTGAACTCAACACACACACACACGAGCCATCGTTTTAATTTTATTACGCCACACCCACCACACCCACCATCGCCATACCACCATGTGCTGACCCTTCCTCGGGACTTGACAGCGACGAGGCCCGAGACATTCCTTCATCTTTAATGCTTACTCCGACCCGCCCATGACAACTCTGCAAAGGATAAAGGGTATCACGACCGGCTCATTGCCCACCTTCGTTGATATAGGAAACAACTTTGGAGGGAGTGAGGTTGCAGAGGACTCGATATTGAAGCAACTTAAGTTGGTCGGGAAGAAGGTACTCCCTCCAATTTACATCAACTGTTCTACTTTCCGGCTCATAAATACCAGTTGGCTTTCATGATGACACCTGGCTCTCTGTTTTTCCTTCCACTTTTTCGCACAATATGACTTTTCCTTTCGACTCTTTTAATGTCGAAGACCTGCACACCGTCGACGAAGGCGTTATTTCTCATCTTTTCCCTCTGCTAGACGACCCCTCCAAGCCCTTGACTTCCTCGTTGGCCATTTTCTCGGCGTGGACCACGTAGGGCAGATGAACGACGTCCTCAAATGTGTCGTTGAGAAGATGGACAAGGACACGTAGTTAGTTGTCCTCGGTGATCACGGAAGAATGGACCGCTCAGGCGACCATGGAGGGGACGGGGTACTCGAAACCTCTGCCGGTGTGTGGATCTATAGCAAAGGCGCACCTTTATTCAATTCGACACGCACTCTCCCTTCTGGCTTTCTCCAACATCGTACTTTTCCTGGAATGACGGTCCCACAACGCTCTATACAGCAAATAGATATTCTCCCGAGTCTTGCGCTCCTTCTTGGTGTTCCAATTCCACATAACAATCTGGGTATGGTCATTCCCGAGCTCTTCTGGAGGGATCGAGGTGGAAAGATTTTGGAAAAGGCCCTAGAGATCAACGCGAGCAGATTATGGACTTTTTGGACACCTATAGAGAAAGCACACTTGGTGGGGAATTGGACGGAGCGTGGTCTGGATTGGAAAGTGTTTACAAGATTACTCAGATTCTTGGAGTTGGTGCCTTTTCTTTTGACAACGAGTTTGGAGGAGTACAAGGTACAATAACGACCCCAACACTCGACGAACAGCAGTGGATTGCTCTCGTTAATTTTCATCGTTTTGCTCTCAACGCATGTCAATCTATCTGGGTACAGTTTAACCCCATCCTCATGTCTTTTGGCCTATCTACTCTATTAATGTGTCTTTGTGCTTCGTGGTCGATTTACACTAATTGCACAACGACAAAAATACCCCGGAATGCCTGGCTGACCCATCATCTCGTTCGCTCCGCTTGGAGCAATTATCGGTGCAACGCTGGGTGGTCTAGCACATGTTACACTTTCGAAGTCATTCGTAACGCTTCCTCATTGCCTACTGCTCGGTGCCTCACTGGCTTCGAGTATGACATTCATCCTTCTCTCCCCTCGCCTGTCCCGGATTTCAAATCACTTCCTTATATCCTCATTCTCCACTCTCTCCAACTCATTCACATTCTGGGAGGACAGAATTATCCCTTTCTACTCGTAACATCCATTATTCCCTATGTCCGTACCACATTCAGGCCCACCACCCCTCCTAGTCTTCGCCGGCGCATTCTGGGGTTCGCATTGCTTTTCTCTGTTTGCGTCAGATTAATAGCGACCAGCACAGTTTGCCGAGAAGAACAACAACCCTATTGTCGCGTGACTTTCTTTCCTCGTCACTCCCTTCACCGCCTCTACCTGTCTTATACCTTATAGTCCCTATCGCTGTCGGCCTGCCGTATATCATCTTCCGATTCCTTCGTCTGACCAATTCGGCGACAAGCCTTGCGCGTTTTCACTTGCCGCTCGTGCTAGCTCCTGCGTTGATAAATGGGACATGTTTTTAGATCATCGAGTGGGTTGATGCGGCCGGCTTACTGGGCAACGAATCGACAACTGACTTGAGGGAGTCAAGGACGCTGATGGCATGGTTTTCTATGACATGGGTAGCGTGTCTTGGCGGTATTGGGTGGTACTGGTGGCCTGTTTGCTTTGAGATCGTCTCGGTCAAGACTCACACATCCGGAGAGAAAGCCAGATCTGAAAGTAATGCCACCATCAACACATTCGGCGCTCCGTACCTCATCTTTTGGACGATCTTCTTTGCCTTCGTTTACGTTTGCACTCAACTGAAAGGCTAAGCGGTACTCGCACTGAGCGCTATCGCTCTCTTGTTTTTTCTTGAGCTTTTGGATAGCACACGGCACGCCAAGGCGTTGGGATCCGCCAAGTTCGCTTCGAAGGTACTCGAGCTGACTTGTATGCTACCAATGCGGTCACATTCCCAGTTCGCATTTCAATTTGCGGACATCATCCCCCTCGCGCTCTTAGGTCTCCTGACGTTCTACGGTACAGGTCACCAAAGCGTTGTGTCTTCCATCCAGTGGAAGTTGGCATTCGTGTTGAGCTCAACTGTAATATATCTCGTCGGTGGTCACGGTCATTTTGAACTCTGTTGGTCGTGTCTGGTCTGGGAGCAGTGTTGGTCGGAGTTGGAGGAAGGGGGTGACGCCTCAGGTCATATCGAAAACGAGTGATGGACTTAGTGTTGTGGGATATTTGTCTGGGCTCCAATATACAGTGCAAACTTGCACCTAGGACGTATATGTAATTTACCTAGGTGAATGTTGGGAGTTCAAAACTGTACCAATTTCAAATTGGTACAGGAACCATTTGATGTCTATTCTTGGGGTTCTCTCTCGATGATAGAATCTGTCTACCGGGCCGGACCGCAAACGTCACTGACACTGACTGCTGTCGACGTCTCTTTACTATGCCAGAGGGCCATGAAAACACCATTGGCAACAAGGTCTGTCAAAAATTTATTGAAGAGCAACCAGCGGAGAATCGTACACTTGTTGATATTCACACTGATGTCACTGGCGAGAAAACCTGCCTTTGTGCTTATCCAAAAGCTTGTCCTGCCTCCGAGGGACATGTTCATACTCTGCTTTCTTCTTACCCACCGCTGTTAACTGGAATAACTGGCAATTCGGGGACTGGCTTGTATCCTGCAATGTATTCGGCAACAGATCCAGACATACCCATTGAGCATCGAGGACTGGTGCTTCAGGAGGCCGAAATAGACGCGCGGAATTATATTCTGAAATTTGTGGATAAGAATAAGAAACAATGTTGGATTCAGGTGAGCAAAAAAACATAAAGTGTCTTAATGTCAGCTTATGTCTCTTACTAGCTCCAACCTCTTACGCATACTGTCATTCAGATATATACCAAGGACGATTGGGATGGAGCTATTATCAAAGTGAACAAGAATGTAAATATATCTTCTCTATATTTATTGTCCTGCTGATTTAGTGTGTAGATCCGTGGATTTAAGGTTGCACTCGCATTCCAATTTTGGAATCATGTCATGGCTTTTGTAAGCCAGGACTTACTATTTCAAGTAATTATACCCTTTCTTTGTATGGCAAGTACTTATCGGAACCAGGTCTTCTGGGAGAAGTCACGAAAGGACCTTCCTGTTCAGTACGCTGATATCTATCTCAATCCCATTCGCTTTCTTGAAGACGTCACAGCATGGATGCTTAAACAGCGTGGCGGTAGGGGAGTTTTGAAACCCAAATCCAGGAAAAGAAATGCTTTGCTTGTGGTCAGGGATTCTCCTGTATTTCATGGCGTGGGTTTATATACTGTGTCAGAACTCTGGCATATGGCAGGTGAGTCTTTCACACTTTATTACTAGAGTATTCACACTCAATTTTCCTGACCAGGACTTTCGCCCTCCTTGACTGAGGAGAATCTGTTCGACTCACCCTCAAGAACAGCACGGCTCTGTGCTGCATACTATCACTTTTCACACGTTGGACATAATGAACTCTGGTGCGTAATTCAAATTCTTAGCTGATATCATCACTTGACTTGAAGCGGTGCTCCAGGGAATTTACCAAGAAATATATGAAGGGTTATGTCATTGCTGCGTCTACAAGCGACAGACAGCTGTTTTCGAAATTCCTTCATGTCTGGGGACAGGACAGGGTTTATCTCTCCAAGCGACACCATGGCCTCCTGACGAATAATCAGGTATTTAATAATAATTTTCCCAATTAGTTGTTAAAGACTCAAGAATTTTGTAGAAGACTGGGTTTGATGCCTTTGAGCCTGAGCTTATCCGCCATGCATTTCATTGCAAGGCGGTTAATTTTGGGTCACTCATCTTTGGACAAGAGCTTTGGAAGAAACTGAGTGTTGCCCAAGGATTGTCAACTTCCACTCAAACTGACCCATTGACAAAACATTTTTCGAAGATCACAGGTTTTTCTTTTTTCTTTTTCTTTTAAAATCATATTTTACATCTGCTATTTAGTGAAGAAGTCAGGTCTTAGCCTATCAGCATACGATTTCCTGTTTCACGAGGCTACTATATCAAGACCACTTGCCCAAAAGTGGATGCCAACTTACTGTTATCGTGGACAGAACAGAGATATTTGGAGCATTTATCCTGATGCATCCGCTCCATTTGATCCCATCCTGGGTGAAGAACGGCAAAAACGTCTTCTCAGCTTTGTTACCAAACATCGAAATACCTACACTGTTGGGCCCCTTGATTACTGTGGCATAGCGAAACTGGTCTGTGGACGAGGACAAGATAAGTAAGCCTTTCTTTGGACTGAAGTTTTCTCTTACTTGATTCTCTAATTAGAATGCTAATTTGCAACTATGATCTGAGGGCATCCGTTTTTTACATTAAGCGCCGTGCACTCGAAAAAGAAACAGTGAAATTGAAAGCAAAAGGGACCGAGCACTCTGGAATCAACCCTGCAGTGAAGCGAAAGCTCATGCATACAATATCGACTCTGTCAACTCCAGAGCCTGAGCCGCAGTATTGCACACCCTCCGGATCCAGTTCTTCCTCCCTTTCTCCTATTCCTTTGGATCCCAATTTATTCACTGTCACAGATCAGACCGAAAGGCCTACAAAGCGCCTACGCAGGTCCTCAGATCGTGATATATGTATTTCTACAACCCTTCCAAGTACTGATCTACGTATAACCCGCAGCAAAAGTAGAAAATAATAATTTTTTCTCTACTTGGTATTAATATTATAGCCTTCGATAACTTGGGGGTAAGTCGATGTCGGACAGAATTGAATTTATAGAACAAATGAAGCTTCTGCATGGAGACCTACTTCCACTATCGCAATAGGTACGAAACTTGTTGAGACACAACAAACGACAAACGGCGTTCTTGCAGAAAGATTTTGGCCAATGTTCGTAGCAACAATAATTTTTCTTCGACCATCGCTTGTTGCATCAAAAATTGTGGCTTGTAAGTTGGCAGGCATCTGTGAATAGATTGGCAATACGTCCTGGAATGGTACAAGTCGGCGCATTTCCATAGAAAGATGAGAACTAGGTATTCATTAGAGGTATTGATGGTATGAAGTGAATTTCTGACATGCCTTCTCAGCATCCATTGTAGCCGATGTCACAATTAGCTTGAGATCTCGTCTTCGAGTGAGTACTGAAAAAGTATTAGTAAGTTTTCTTCAGTGCTAAGATAGGACTTTACTCTTGCGAAGAGAGGACAGGGAGAAGGATACATTGAATTTTCGTTTCAGAAGAGGTTCAGTCTTCGAAACGGATAGCGTATCCAACGGTTGTGCCCAATTTACACTGAGCAAGAGTATAGTCAATGACTTACATAGAAATGACAAAACAAACCTCCATCTCTTCACTGACACGCTTTGCTACTGACATTGCTACGCGACGAGGTTGAGTACATCCGACAAGACCGTGTTGACAGTATCCATCTTCGTGAGTCAGTTGCGTAGCTGTATTGCATTTCGGAGACGCGGGTAGGTCGATGAACAGTGCAAGTCATTACCTAGTTCCCAGCCGAAGTAATTTTTACAAGCATCGATAATGCCGCGTTCTGTATAGAACAAGTTGTGAGTGCCGCCTGGAAGGAAGTTACAAACATATAGATTCATGCCGCCTACATGTGAATGCTCAGCAGGGGTCTGCAGGACAGGTTGAGTTCTATCGTCGAACATACCGTAGTCATTTGACAGATAGCCCACCTTGGCATTCTCCCGACGGTTCCAGGTAGTGTAGTCTCTGGGTTCCAATTGTTCGTAAGGCTGAAGATAAGTTTGATACCGTACTTCTTGGCAGCCGCAACTAGACGGTTTCTTAGGTACATCGTTGAATGCCCAGGTACGAACAACTTTGAAGCCAGTGGTAGCAATATCATGAAAGGTCGACCAATCCAGGCTCGCTAATCATGTGTATTGGAACGGATATCGGATTGCCAAAACGAGACTCCGGAACATTTTTTTCTCACATTTATTGGTTAATTCGTTGAATCGATTGACTTCTCATTTTGGCGACCAGTCACAGGTCGACAGGACAGCAAGAACCCTCATGAGGGGTTCTTGCGTGTCATGCACCTCACAGGAGCAAGACCCTGTCGACGCAGTCGACTTTTCATACATAAAGCCAGTTTGAGACTAGTAGTCTCCATTAATTTAGTCTTACAGAAAGCATGGAAATGCGAGCAATGCGACGGCATCACTGATCGTGTGATGGCCGATCAATTGACCACAAAAGTGGCAGATACATGTAGTAACAGTAGAGCATAAAATATATATTATGAGGACAGTATACGATAGACAGTCTACCTCTCTATCATGCCATTAGTGTAGAATTTATTCATTTAACAACCGACTCAAGATACTGAGTCTGCCGTGAAGCCGTCTCCAAATTTGATGGCAACGTGATTAGCCTGATTTGATTCCCCTTCCCGCTATTCGTTTCATGCGGTGTAGAAAAGATAAATGGCGGGGTGGATGGGAGCACCATATCTGTGAGTGAAAAGAAACCTGATCCAAGGCTCGTCATCGATTCCCTATATGTTTTAGGCACAATGGCCAACGTGCGAGAATTCTTAGACATGGATGACTTGGCGAAAATGCACGAAGATGATTGGAGGGACTTCGTGCAAAGCTAAAGTCAAGGGAAGTCGGATACAAGGGCAGCACAAGCAGAGTTGAAGTCAAAAGTGAGTCAAATCTTTACTGCGTTTGGAGTGGAGTGACGTTTGTTGCTCGATAGTTGTATTCGGACAACCTATCGAAAAGTGTCGATGTATGCGTCAACGACAATGATAGCATGAGCTACCGATTGTCGTCCATTGCATAGAAGAACTCTATGGGACTGGTCTGTCTTATTCTCTTATTGGTGCACAAGTATCAAATTTTTGCAGGAATATACCAACCAACGAACACTGCCAAACCGCTTACGCTTGCTGGAGCTCATCTCAATATTCAATTCGGAGGAGCAGCTACCTGGAAGCGTCATCCGTTCCCGCCGGCCCTCTTCTACTTCACTGCAGTCGTATCTCTCTGCCCTTCCCGAATCTATACTTTCCCCATATTTGTTTGAGACAATTTGGGAATTGTGTGGCATTCAGCAACAACCCCAATCCGACACCCCAGAGTTGCGACAATTTTTCAGTCGAGTCGTTTTAGTAAGGGAGGAAAATGGTAGAAGAATTATCAAGGATGTTTGGCGCCAGGCTATTCGGTCACGACGTCTGCGCACGTGGTCGCTCGTCATGCAATCAGTTCAGTTCTCATCAGGCTGTTGAAGACGAGGTGGAGGATGGCCAAGTACAAGGAGGATATCAGGAAGTCGAGGGTCAAGTTCAGAGAGTACTTTTCGACGACGGAGATCTGAGCAGTGCGGATATACCAGAGTCCGAGAGAGTTGTACGAAACCCGCTCACTGCGCATCTCCTGTGGAGATCGAGACAAAGCTTTCTCCACTTCGAATATGATAACTTTTGTCGACTGTCGTCTCTACAGTTCGTTGTGTCCCCTGGCGTGGCTGACCTTGTATCAACTCTGAAATCAGTGGAAGGCGCCCGTAATGTCATACTCGAAACTGTCAAACGTGGTGATTACGATAACTGTTGTTTTGAGGTTTTACGAAGCATTTGGCGGACACGCTCAAGTGAAGATAGTAATCTCACCTCATCTACCTGTCATCAAAGCGTTCAGCACGAATTTAATGGAGGATGAGGACGAAGAATTGTATATTCTCCGCGATTCCGATACGACAGAATCGGGATGTACTCTGTCGCTCAGTTTCCGTGGGTTTGAGACGGCCAAGCTCGTAGTTGGTGCACTGCCTTCCGATCAACCTTCAGTCCATGACTTGGCTTATGTTTCCGTTTGACTTACCCCTTGTTTTTGCCAACTTAGCTGTAAACGGTCCAGCTGGGTGAATGTTGATGATACTCATTTGATGGTCTTGTAGTTTTTCCGTATACTCCTTTCTTCTGTCGACAGTTGTATGTGTACTCTCTCCATTTCCTTTTCAATAAATCTTTGTCAAATCCATTCTTCTATGTCATCTGTCCGAAAGACATCAAGTGTAGGTAAAAATAATACTTAAGCTATGAATGTAGCTTAGACTAAGTAAAGCATAAATAATATATCGACAACCATAACGCGACAAACATTGACATGGCCGAATCCACGACTATACGTTTATTCCTACACCATTATCTAAAGTTCATCATATACGAAACAACTACAGAATGGCGTCTCCCGATTTCCTTCCTACTCTTTCAGAATATGATGTCGCACAAGCCGCAGAAGTCAGTCAACTCATGACACCTCTATCACCGTCTCACCGCGTTATCCACGGCCCAGTTACTTCAACAGGCATAAGTACGCGCCATCGACATCGGCAGTCAGTCCGGAAGAACTGAAACGGCTCCAGCAAGATCTATTCAGAAACGACCTGAGACTTGCCTTGTCATTCCGTTTTTCAACTACCAGGATCAAAATGTTCAATTTTTTGGTGCACATACAGCTCAAGTCAAGATCGTTAGGGATTGGTAAGTCTCAAGACTTTCGTTCGCACTATTCTTCAATGGCATGAACAGGGAATCTTTTCCGAAGGAACATGCACAATCACTTAGGGATATGATGGTCAGTTGACTGCTCATACTATCACGGTTGGTCGAGGCAAAGTTACTCTTCGGAAACTATTCGTTGCCGTGAGCTCAAAGTTTTTATTTTTACGTTTCAACACGGTCGTTTATTAATTCAAGCCATATCTTTGGCTCTCAAATTGGTGCCAGGCCATCCTTCCTGTTGGCCTAATTGGATTCTCTCGTGTATCTCTTCATTTTCGAGTTAAGGCGCTTCGACAGATCTTGTAAACGACTTCCTAGCCATCCTTTCTGGAATGAGCAACGCGGACCTATTGGAACCAAGCAAGTAAGCACTTGATCTTTTCGGACTATACTATCATCTTTTCGCAGGATACAATTGCAGCAGAGTATAACTGATGCAACACCCATGACCGTACAGATAATCATGGACGTCTTAACGCAACATCTGGGCTCAGCACCTTCGAGTCAATTCATCTCAGTACCAAGCTTGGATGCCGTATTCAAAGGGAGAGTAAGTTCTTTCTGTATCTTTGAGCATTTGGCGAGACCTCACTACATCTAAGGTATCGGACCCTGTCATACCCCAACTTATCACACTGCTGAATCTGGCATTCCCTGATGACTCTGTTTTTGTTGCCGCTTCCGATGCATTGCAGGAGATAACTACCAGGTCCGCGTTATCTGATGGATCCGGTTCGAAGACGCTCACCGAACCTCTCCTAGTATAGTTGCACTTGGTGACCACTCGACGGCGTATCTCGCCACCAACATCGCGTTGTCCATGCCTATTCCAATTGGTCCAAATTCTCAGCCTACGACAAAAGGACATTTAGTAGAGGACTTTCTTCGGCTAGTTCTTACCTATACAAGGCTTCCAGGATATTATGGTGTGGATGAAGAAGAGAGTGAGATGACTTTAGGTTTCTGGTACCTTTTTCAAGAAGCGTTACGGAGCACAGACTTCCACATTGAAGATGGCGATAGTGACCCCGATTATACCCCGTGCACCTTCAGACTAGATTGATAAATTTCAGGTGTCCGTCTGATTTCGTTGAAGTCGAACTAAATGCTGACTCAAGTCTAGTTATCGGCGAGACATCTATCTTTGTCGTATATTAATATGGTCGTGTCTAGAATTCTCGTCCATCTGGTATCGCATGAATAATTTGCACAATTTAAAGCCCACCTGACTCTCCAAAGTCTACTCTCCTTGGGTTATCCGAGACTACGCTGCTGCCGAGTGGTTCCACTCCCTTTTACATGCCATTGAAGAGCAAGATACTCAGAACAGAATTGAGATCAACATCTACCTCACATCTAAGATAAAGGATGATGATATGGCTAGCATATTTGTCCGTTGACTTTTTTCTTTTTCTTTTGCTTGCCATTTGTTGATATTGACCCAAACAGGTTCAAGATGTTGGTGCGGAAAAGGATCCTATTACTTCACTTAGACTCTCAGAGCACCTACCCATTTCGGTCGCCCCCAACTGGGATCGAGTCTTCATATCACTTGCCCAAAAGCATCCCGACTCGGATATCGGAGTTATAAGTATCTCAGTTTCCACTACTTTACCCATATAACATCGTCCAAAAGTTCTTTTGTGGCCCTCCTGCTTTATCAAAGCAAATATTCTGATCCGACCAACTTTTTCTCATTCACAGATACTGGTCAAAACCGAATGGCGACGGCAAAATTGTGTGGGGCCGTACATGTTCATATACAGGTTCTGTTATGTTCGTCTAATATTTGACTTTAGCTGATCCAAATCCCCTCGGCATCGAACAAGCGCAAGCCATTCATGATGCTTGGAAAACTGAAGCTAAATATGGACTTTTCCCGGCTTCACCAGTCGTTTGACCCGTGCTTTACACACGGCTTCTATCATTTCCAACGATGTTTTCGAAACGTACCCTAATACTATTTACGTAATGGAGGTGGGTCTCTCAAATCTCGAAGCCTTTCAATGAGATCTAGCGACGAGGCCAGAACTGTCGAGAGCAATTTGGCGTACATACCTGCGATAAGCGGAAATCGCGTTCATATGTCTAACATTCGAAATTGAAGCTTCTTTGACTGAAGAGGACGAGCTTTGGCAAACAAACATCTGCGAAACACCCCTGGAGGTTTCTATCAGGGTCAAGGGTGTGTTGGACTATGTCTTCCACGGTTTTATTGCGTCCTTGACATAATTATTTCTAACTCTACTAATCCGATTACCAGTTACGTCCATCAGCGCATGGTGAATTTATGAATGGCTTCCTCAATGTGGTTGGACGGGAATCAATGTTGTTGGCCACAAGATGTGAGTTTTCCATATGAGTTTTGGGCCTTCTGTGTACTGAATTTTATCACCTATCATAGTACAAGCACCTCCTCCACACGAGCCATGTACGCCCGTATTTGATGGTGGAGAACGCCACCACCTCCTCGAGCCATGTATGCTCGTATTCGACGGTGGAGAACACCACCTCTTCCATAAGAGCCGTGTGCGCTCGTATCGGACGGTGGAGACTCTTTGCCAACACCTCCTCCACCTTTGGAAATGAGCCGTGTGGGCTCGTTTTCGACGGTGGACACTGCCTCCACCACCACCAACCTCTTCCACCCACGAAAACGAGCATACGTGCTCATGGTTTTATTTGTCACCACCACTACCATGTACACCCGGGCCGCCGGTGTTTGAACCCGTCCCTCCAAATTACTATATTTCTGTTACTTCCAACCCATCTCACATCCAAATATATCTTACGCTACCAGCCAGAGTCTGCTATTGCCAACAGCCTTTGAGACTTCAGCCTTTGGGACTTCGGCTTCTTCCTCACATTCCCTTAGTTCAGACAAAGTATTATAAATAACAAAATTTTCTTTCGCATACTAAGGCTGTAATACAAATTTCTGCACTAGCAATGGGCATCCAGAATTGGCTGAAAGGCTTGATGTTTTTCTTTTAGCAGAATGTCATAACAACGGTACTGGTAAGAACTCGCCTTTCAACATAACTAGAGATCAGTCAGAATAAGACAGACTTGTGGGAGTACGAGCATTTCTTGCAAATACTCAGGAACCTGGAGAAGAAGCAACGTGCTGGATATCTTGAGTGCCGCTAAAACTGTGATTTCTGCAGGGCAATTCTGTAGGTATTGGATTAAGTCATTCATGGAGTCAGACCCAGGACTCTCCACAATGTGAAGAGCCGTTATGACGGTTCGGGAAGTGAGTGCAGTAGGAGTTAATGTCTTTGAGGAAGGAGAAGAGAGAAACGTGATTGGTACCCCCCATCCCTCCCGAAGCACGAAGGTTGCAGGAAACTGCTCTAGATCAAAGTTGGAATTTATGTTGCTTTCGATGTCGCTGCAGCTGAAAGGTTGATTGAGCACCATGAAATTGTTGAAAGCTCGACACCAGTACTGGGTAAAGGTATCTCCATCCACTCTTGAATTGCTAATACCACCACCGGATGTTGCAGCCATAAGCTCCATCCTCCCGCCGTTGACCATGCCCCGTCCCGCAACAGCGGCGCAACAGCAATCCAACAAAAGAAGAACGTCCAACCCCTTTTTAGACGCACCAGCCATGTCCTTTAGTGCTTCTTTAATCAAAGACATATTCAGCATTGGCCCCTGGAACTCCTGCAGAGCGATTCTGGGGGTGATAAAAAGGCTATTGGATGCACTAGTGGCCAAGGCATGGCCTGCGTAATGCAAAATAAAAAGCTGACGATGTCCTGTCATCTCTTCTGCTTGGAGAGTTATTTCGTTTAGTAATGGAGCAATCTTCTGTCCATCTTCTATGATTCGTGTTCGTGCCGTCAAATTTGTTGTACCGTTCTGGAGTTTTGAGATAGTTGAGAGGAAGAGTGAGGAGTCTTTGTCACCTCCAGTATCGTCTGACTGCCAGTGAGTAGTTAAGATGGAAATGTCGTTATAATGGTCCAAGGCCACTGTTTCCGCTCGAGATATCGCATTTTGAATCCTTGCTTTCACAGTTGTCATTTCCATTTTTTGCAAATTGACAACAGCAGGAATAGTTTCAAGTAGATAGCGGTCTAAACTATTCGACATTCTTCGTGACTCCTGGGATGGAAGAGAAGGGCGGCAGCAGCAATAAGATGAACAAACAACTTGGAAAGAAAAGTTCACTGTTGGCAATAATATAACAATCTCTTTATCGGAACTGAGAGATGAACTTGAGATAAACGCTTTGTTTGTTTGGTCATGGCAGATTGCATGCGGGCCGACTAAGTCCCCAGAATGAGCGGCCGAGTATGGAAATTGATCACCTACAATTTTACAAAAATGGCAAAATCCATGGCCAAATTTATTTGTGAATTGCGAAAATACATTCACCATATATAGAAATAACTCAATTGTTTGGCCTAGCAGGCAACTGTTTCACCATGAAGTATGAGCTGGTAAGAACGTGTTGTTGGGCTCTCTCCTTCATTTTCACGACCCGATGCAGAAAACCGGAGTCCATAAGCGCAGGTAGCAAAACAGCAATCAGAGCTTGTACATAGGGATGCATATAAAGGAATGGCGCTAGCTCTGCAAGAAGGCATACTTCGCGAATAGGGAACCAAGGTAGGTGAACGATGAACAAGAGAGGGAAGAATGAAATCAGGAGAAGTGAAAGGAGATGAGCAGTGTAAGAGGATCGGGGATATGCCGTCTGGGTTGATGGACTATGTCGGTGTGCGGGTGAGAGATAGAAGTGGTGCAGATATGGTTCTACCAATGCATGAAAATCGGCACTACGGACGTAGAAGTCAGGACTCAGAATGAAAGATGGATGAGAAAAAAAAAGTAAAACGAACATGGCACCCATGAGGTTTTGGATTCTCTGGATGTTGCCATGGTGATGGTGCGGAACCTTCGGTTGGTAATGAGGTAGGTGGTACTTGAACCGTGGAGGTATCCGTCGTATACAAAGGGTCAGTCGATGGATTCGAGGGAAACGGATATGTTGCCAGGATAGCCCCGATAAGAACTGCATGGGGCAACAGCAGTAACAATCGAGGATAAAGTCTGTTAGAGCCAATTCAGAAACTGTGATTTGAAAAAAATTTCCCTCCCGTACAAAGTAATACATAACCAGCCATCCAGATCATCGTCCACATCCATCCCTTCTTCCAAAGCACTACCTCCTCTATCCCGTCTTGGAGCCAAAAAACAGGACCGACGGTCATGACGAAGCGTTTGAAGTTATTCTTCATGATCGGCAGAGACAGAGGGTCAATTGAAGAAACAGAGTCGGCGCGCGGGGTTCTAGTCGCTTCCTGGGATTGAGCGCCGTCGGGCCAGAGGCTGAGCCTTGTGCCAATGGCCGTATGGGGTAGGAAATACTGCAAATTTTGTGAATGGTAGCGTTTGTCAAAAACATAATTCTGCCCCAAAAACCAATCATTGGCCAGACGGTTGTGATTTTCGACCTCCTCTTCATCAAGTTTCTCCTCTACCGACTCTGGCGCGTCTGTCCTATTTCAAGCCCTAGTTGTTTTATCGCCCATTGCCGAGCTGAGCCGTGAAACCGGACATGACGGCCCCACTAGTGTGTTCGACCTCATCTGGTCCCCAGTGCCGACTTAATTGACGAGCACCGCTCTTCCATCCACAATCTCGTGCTTCACACGCCGTGTGACCCTGCATTCTTGGTGCACACCTTTCTTCCCATCATGTTGAAGCTTATGAGGTGAATAGTGTATCTCCGTCATCTCCAACAGCGTCGTGATCACACTCGCCACTCGCCACTCGCCACCGTGCTGCTCTTCGCAAGCGGACTTAGCCTCAGCACGGCAACAAGCGTGTCTGCGGCTGCCCAAGCTTTATGGGGTAACATAATGGCATACATTATTTTTCCCGGCCATGTATTTTCCACTTCCACCGATTGTTGATATTCCAGAGCTTCGGGCGTCAGCGCCCTTAAAACATGGACCGGCATGGTGTGTGAGATGTTGTAAAGCATTACTGGCATATGAAAAGGCCCTGGACCGAGAGTGATCCCGGGCCGAGAGGCAACGGCACGAAGCTTGTATGTGATCGAGGCGCGGGAGGTGGGTAGGAAGAAAGGTTGAGATGGTGAGTTGTGAGTGTCGAGAGGATGTCTCCTGTTAAAGTGAGCGTGAAGGTGAATGTGTGTCTGCTTTGAGCGTTCGGGTATGCGGAGTCAGTTGTTTCGTATGATGTATTGTGCTAAACGACGGGGAGACAGAAAGGGAAGGAGTAAATGGGTTTGAAGGGCTACAGCTGCTTCCCAGGAAGGACCAGTCGTAGCTGCAAAACGTATAGCTCTGCATCGATGTGTTGTGAATTATTCTAACAGTAGCGCATTCATTAGCATTTCGGCACGCGAAACAGAATGTCGGATCGCTTACGACTCAGATGCGGGTACAGATATCCTTGCCTTGGATCTGAAATGCAAGCTTAGTTCCTTGATATCTGTATCTTCCACAAGAAAGAGGTTTACATGTAGGGCAACGAAAGGCGTGTCAAGTTTGATTTCGATCCGTAACCTCTCTTTTTCTTTGCCCATTTGTGTTTGAATTGATGTATGCGTACGCCGGGAGGTATTGGATCTGAGAAAAGAGACGTATGATAATGTACTTGATGTTGTGGTCGTTGAGAAGGACGCCAGATGTTGAAATGGAGTCGATGGTCGAGAGGGGACACGAAGGAGATAACGCGACGGGGATGGGTCTAGAGGTAAGGTCTAATAAATGTTGACTGCTAGTTGTTTCAACAGGAATTGTCCATGTCACGACTAAGGTTGATTGAGATCGTCTGCCTCTGTCTCTGTGATTCTATCCACAGACTTAGCAAACGCAGAAACAGCTGTGTCGGACGCCAAATTCTGAGAAGAGTCAACGACCTGAAAAAGTTCTGAAGATCCCGATATCATTCCGATGAAATTGGAATGCCCAAGCTCAGGGCCACCTTGTCAAAGGAGGAAATGTATTGTATGTTGACGTCGAAACAAGGTGTGTCCAATTGAACGGTGAAAAGTGCTAAAGCGCCCGAATCAGTACCCACTCTATCACGCGATAAGAAAGAATTGACGCGCACCGATTTGTCCGAATGAACCCTCCATACTCTTCCATACTCACGTAGTATGGAGATTTCCAAGTTACCAAGCGATGCGAATGGAAGGCGAATACAAACAGAGGTCAGAAAAGTATACTGTAAAAGGCAATGCGACCATGCAAACGACCATGCAAACGATACCCGAGTGGCTTCAAACTAAGATTTGGTCGGTGCCTGTAAGTTCGGAGGTTTCCTTACATGAGTGCGACAGTATAGGACGCCAACTTGTAAGAGACGCTTCGCCTTTCTTCAATCCCTCCCAACGAAGATGTCGGGGCGAATTTGGCTGTCTTTTTCGTGTCTGGATCTTCTCTATATACTTCATTTTCTCGACTGTCCACCACTAACATATTATCTGGACCAGGCATACGGCTTGCTTTCCGTCACAGCCCGGCAGAAGGTGCCTCCTGTCAGTGTTAGCGGTGAACGCCTCATGCTCACCCAGTCTGACATGGACGTGGTGTTGACGAAAACGGGAGGACGGTCTTGATGGATTTCAGTGAGGTAGCTGTGTGTGACAGAATGGAACAGGCAAGGCTCGATGTACTGAAGCAGGCACGTCTCTTAGGTTCTTACGCTGCTCGAGTTACATAGCTGAGGCGTGATTGTAACTAGGCTTCCTACCTTCTCTCAAGTCAACCAAGTCAAAACGATGTTGTTGTCATTGCAGCAGTTGGCGATTATTGGTCTTACACTGCCGTATCCCGAGGCAAATTAACTGTGCAAGAACTGAATGCATCACCAGAATGGGAACCGTCTGCCGTTTATGAATATGCAGAGTGGAGCAAAATAGTGCAATATGGAACTGACACTGCGGGCAAAAGAGTTTATTTATTTAATTTCAGACTCCGAATATTTCTTGTCACAAAGCATTCCTATGTCCCTCGTTTTTACCCTTCAACGTTACACTTTTCTTCGCATCCGGTCTAAAGAATTCGACATGGTAAACCCATTTCTTTTTCATTCCTCGGGAGTCGGTTTAGAATCCTCCTTTGACCGTGTCTCTACTCTATCATTGCGCCTCCGCACCGCCTGTCTTCTGTTTGCCACACCAAGATCTGACTTATGACTCTGAGGATCAAAATAGGATCCTTGCCCGAAGACCTTGTTACTTAAGGCTATGCTTCTCTTAGGGGTTTATGTCGCCGGTTCACGAGCTTATCTGTACACTCTGTCGAGCAGCCGTCTTGCCTTTTCGATACCCCGCTCAGATATACTGGACAAAGCTCATGGGCCTCTGCAGCGTCGTCTTCATTTGTCGATCAATTAATTGCATTTGTCGTGTCACACCGACGCCGCATTCTTGACCGAAAACCGAGGAGATTGCACAGTCACAACCTTCTCTTCTTCGACCCGGATCAGTCTGCCAGTGTGTCTGTGGTGTCTGTCGGACCCCTGTCCATGTCATCTAGTTCAAAATTAGGCTTTATTTTTCCTGAAAAACATTACTTTCATCTTCAACATATTGATTCCGATCCACAGCCAGGAATTCTAACCTCACGATCCGCGTGTTCATCCGCGCCTTGTGTGGTGCACTATCCTCAATACTCCTCATTTCATCTTTCTACGCCCGCATACACATAACACCCGGTTCCTTGCACTAACGGGCTTTCGTCTTTCCGTTCTCATATCGATGATTGTCGGCTGTTGTGCTTGCATTCTTGTCCTTACTAAATAAAGATCCTGTACAGTGTGACAAACCAATCAAATCGGCACCACCTGCTCCCCGTTTGCTATCTAGACGTTCACTCTCTGGGGTAATGACTTCTGCGCACCTCATAACACATGCCATTTTTCCATCATGATCCACAAGCCTGCTCCAGTGTTTTTTTTTTGTGTTACAGCTGGGTCAGCCGATAAGATACACTGTCAGAATCAATGTGGCGGATTTGGTGATGACCCATACTTATTCTTTTACCAACTGCTCATCGTCACATTCCTCCACCTTCATATAGAATTTTTTGCCGCAAATTAATCAAAGTAAAGGCCGTAGAGTAACAATGGGGCCGTAAAAATAATGTCTGAAAAACTCCAACTTCGACTCGCAGTCAACGAAATGAAGGGCTCTAGCTTTTTAGCCTCAGGCGCTTCATGATTAGCTTCTGGTTTGTTTCCGAAGCAAAAAGTCCATTGGCTTTATATTTTTGACTTATTTCTAGGTCTATTAGCGTTCTATTAACTTTT
>Ga0190269_10000262_pt1 | contig 28170 bp, 34 predicted proteins | sample Popmic249IS_FD_133749 | JGI IMG/M metagenome (GOLD analysis project Ga0190269, IMG submission 133749) | Populus adjacent soil microbial communities from riparian zone of Blue River, Arizona, USA - 249 IS | ecosystem: Environmental > Terrestrial > Soil > Riparian zone | place: USA: Arizona... | reverse complement strand
CGAGCCGGACGCCGACTACGAGGCGATCATGGCCGAGCAGGAGCCGTTGATCACCTTCATCGACGCCAACAACGGCTGGGAGATCGACTCCCTCATCGAGCAGGCGATGGACGCGCTCCGCTGCCCGCCGCCGGACGAGCCGGTCACCCACCTCTCCGGTGGTGAGCGGCGTCGGGTGGCGCTGTGCAAGCTGCTGCTGGAGGCGCCCGACCTGCTCCTGCTCGACGAGCCCACCAACCACCTCGACGCCGAGTCCGTCGAGTGGCTGGAGAAGCACCTCGCCCGCTACGAGGGAGCCGTCCTGGCGGTCACCCACGACAGGTACTTCCTCGACAACGTGGCCGAGTGGATCCTCGAGCTCGACCGGGGCCGCGCCTATCCCTACGAGGGCAACTACTCGACGTACCTCGAGAAGAAGGGCCAGCGGCTCGAGGTCCAGGGGAAGAAGGACGCCAAGCTCGCGAAGCGCCTGAGGGACGAGCTGGAGTGGGTCCGGCAGAACGCGAAGGGCCGGCAGACCAAGAGCAAGAGCCGCCTCGCCCGCTACGAGGAGATGGCGGCGGAGGCGGAGAAGACGCGCAAGCTCGACTTCGAGGAGATCCAGATCCCGGCGGGCCCGCGGCTGGGCTCCGTCGTCATCGACGCCAAGGGGCTCACCAAGGGCTTCGGCGACCGGGTGCTCATCGACGACCTGTCGTTCAGCATGCCCCGCGGCGGCATCGTCGGGATCATCGGTCCGAACGGCGTCGGCAAGACCACCCTCTTCAAGACCATCGTCGGGCTGGAGCAGCCGGACGCCGGCGAGGTCACGGTGGGAGAGACGGTCAAGCTGTCCTACGTCGACCAGAGCCGGGCCGGCCTTGACCCGGAGAAGTCGGTGTGGGAGACGGTCTCCGACGGGCTCGACTACATCAACGTCGGCCAGCAGGAGATGCCGTCGCGCGCCTACATCGGTGCCTTCGGGTTCAAGGGGCCCGACCAGCAGAAGCCGACCGGAGTGCTCTCCGGCGGTGAGCGCAACCGCCTCAACCTGGCGCTCACGCTGAAGGAGGGCGGCAACGTGCTGCTCCTCGACGAGCCGACCAACGACCTCGACGTCGAGACGCTCGGGTCGCTCGAGAACGCGCTGCTCGACTTCCCCGGATGCGCCGTCGTGATCTCCCACGACCGCTGGTTCCTGGACCGGGTCGCCACGCACATCCTGGCGTGGGAGGGCGACGAGGAGAACCCCGCCAAGTGGTTCTGGTTCGAGGGCAACTTCGAGTCCTACGAGAAGAACAAGGTCGAGCGGCTCGGGCTGGAGGCGGCCCGGCCCCATCGGGTCACCTACCGCAAGCTGGGGCGGGACTAAGGTCCCGGTCCTTCATCACCCGCGCCCCTGCAGGGCGACTACGCGGCCCCTGGTCATCTCTGACCAGGGGCCGCGGCCGTGTGGCCGCCGAACGGCGGAGCGGATCAAGGTCTTTCCCGGAGACACGTCCGGCTTGCTCATCCACATCTGGACGATCCGACGCTCCAGCAGCCATGCCCCGGGTGGTATCTGCGTTTGACCCGCCGGGGCCATACAGCCGGCTCGCCGCATGTACGAACTTCTCTCTGCCGGACCTGCGGAGGGCCGGTGGAGACGGAGGGTCGTTCGTGAGCAGCCCCAGCCAGGTCGCGACGCTCCCGGTGGGGGCGGTGGACGTCCCCGAGCTGACCTTCCCCCACGGCCTGCCGGGCTTCCCCGGGCCGCGCCGGTTCGCGCTGGTCCGCTGGGGCGCCTTCGAGGGGCCGTACTCCCTCATGGTCGACCTCGACGACCCGGACGTGCGCTTCCTCGTGATGCCGCCGTACGTCTTCTTCCCCGACTACGTCGTCGACCTTGACGACGCGACGGCCGCCCAGGTCCACCTGGAGCGCGCCGAGGACTGCCTCCTGCTGGTGATCGTGACCCTGACCGGTCGGCCCGAGGACGCCACGGCCAACCTGCTCGGCCCGGTGGTCGTCAACCTGCAGACCCGCGAGGGCGTGCAGGCGGTGCTCGCCGAGTCCGGCTACAGCACCCGCACGCCGCTCGCTCCGGAAGCAGCCTGAACCAACCCCTCCCTCGTACCTCTCCACGGAAGGAACCTCGCCATGCTCGTCCTCACCCGCCGCAAGAACCAGAGCATCCTGATCGGCGACCAGATCGTCGTCACCGTGCTCGAGGTCAAGGGCGACCAGATCCGGCTCGGGATCACGGCGCCCCGTGACGTCCAGGTCTACCGCGAGGAGCTGCTCGCCGAGCTCTCCGAGGCCAACCGCTCGGCCGTCCTCTCGGACCAGGCCGGCCAGGCCGCACCGCCGGCGCCGAGCGCGCGCTTCCGGCTGCAGCGGCCACGTCGCGTCGCGTAGCAGTCCCTGCCCCCGTCCCTTCCCACCCAGGAGCCGTCGTGAGCTTGACCCCCGAGGCGAAGGCGCTCGTCGAGTCGCACCTCCCGCTGGTGCGGCACGTGCTCGCCGGTGTCGCCGCGCACTTCCCGCGGCACGCGGACCGCGAGGAGCTCGCGCAGGCAGCCAGCCTGGGTCTGGTCGAGGCGGCGGCCCGGTACGACGAGTCGCGCGGCGTCCCGTTCGACCGCTGGGCGGCCCTGCGCATCCGCGGGGCGATCCTGGACGCGGTGCGGGCCCTGGACTTCGCCCCCCGCACGCTGCGCGCCGCCTCCCGCGAGGTCGAGGCCGCCCGCAGCGACCTGATCGCCAAGCTCGGCCGCACGCCGACCTCCGACGACATCGCCCAGCACCTCGGCGTACCGGTCCAGGAGATCGACCAGGTGCAGGGCCAGGTCCACCGCTCGCTCGTTCTCAGCCTCGACGCACCGGTGGGGGAGGAGGACGGCGACGCGCTGACCCTCGCCAGCGGACTGGTCGACGTCGTGCAGCTGCAGCCGGCTGAGGTGCTCGAGCAGCGGGAGCGCAGCACGTACGTGCGGGACGCGCTGGCCTGCCTGCCGGAGCGCCTCAAGGAGGTCGTGATCGGCTACTTCCTCGACGGCCAGACGTCGGCCGAGATCGCGGCCCGCCTCGGCGTCACGGAGTCCCGCGTGTCGCAGATGCGTACCGACGCGCTCAAGCTCATGCGGGCCGGCATCCTCGCGCAGTACGAGGAGCCCAAGGAGGAGGCGGTGGAGACGGCCCGCGTGGCGCACCGCACGGCGACCTACGCCGCGGCGCTCGCCGCCCGCTCCTCCTACTCGACGCGGCTCTCTCAGCTGCCGGGCCAGCGCCGCCCCGCCGACGACGCGGTCGCGTCGCGCGCGGCGGGGTGATCGGTCTCCCGTAGGCTGGCCGGGTGTTCGGACGCCCCCGCTCCTCGGCGAAGCACCGCCGTCTCGAGACCCCCGCCAAGGAGCACCGTTCCTTCGCCCGGGAGCTGCCGTTCCTCGTGGCGCTCGCACTGGTCCTGGCCGTGCTGATCAAGGTATTCCTGGTCCAGGCCTTCTACATCCCCTCCGGCTCCATGCAGCAGACGCTGGAGATCGGCGACCGGGTGCTGGTCAACAAGGTGCCGTACTACTTCCGCGGCCCGCACCGTGGCGAGATCGTCGTGTTCAACGGGCTCGACAACTTCGACGAGGGCTTCACCCTGTCGGAGCCGAGCAACCCGGTCGCCAAGGTGCTGCGCGCCATCAGCAGCACCATCGGGCTGGGGGCACCGAGCGAGAACGACTACATCAAGCGGGTCATCGGCGTCGGTGGCGACCGCGTGATGTGCTGCGACGACGCCGGGCGGGTGGTGGTGACGCCGCGCGGAGGCCGGGCGACGGCGCTCGACGAGCCCTACGTGTTCGAGAACGACACGACGGACATGAAGTTCTTCTGCGCCGCGGGGACCGGTCGGCAGCTCTGCCCGCCGGGCGCCGAGGGGATCCTCGTGCCGAACGGGCGGCTGTGGGTCATGGGCGACCACCGCGGCAACTCCTCCGACTCCCGCTTCCACCTGGCGGACAGCCACCAGGGCACCGTCCCGGAGGACAAGGTCGTGGGGCGGGCGTTCGCCGTGGTGTTCCCCTTGGGGCGCAGCGGCTTCCTGCAGGTGCCGGAGACCTTCGAGTCCGTCGCCCTGCCCGGCGTACCGCTCGGGCTAGGGCTGGCAACCGCCCTGCCGCTGACAGTGCTCCGTCGCCGGCTGCGCACCCGCTGAGGCGGGCGCCTCCTCAGGCCCGTCGCAGCTCCACACCGCCGCCGAGGGTCCGCCACACGTCGGCGACGTTCTCGTACTCCCGGCCGGCGGGCAGGCCGCGCAGGCGGTCCAGCACCGACTGCGGTGCCGAGTTGTCGGACGCGACCTCGAGCAGCACCTGCCCGACTGCCGGGAAGACCGACGGGCCCAGGTAGCGGGCCAGCTCGCTGCGCGCCTCCACCTCCTCCGGCTCGAGGCCGGGCGGAGTCCCGCCCACCAGCGAGACGTCGCCAGGCTGGTCCTCGCCAGGTGGCTCCGCCTCGCGCCACTCCTCCGCACGTGTCGGGCGGCCCGCCTGCACGAGGCCCTGCGTCTCGCGCTTGAGCTGCTCGTCCACGTGCGGGCCGTGCTTGGTGCTGCCTGCCTCCATCGTGCGCCTCCTCGTGTCGCGGAGGGTTCCTTCCCCGTGGTGAGCCGGCGCACTCCTGGGGCGCGGTTCACCGTCATCCTGCGGGGCACACGAAGGGACATGCGAGCACAACTCATCAGCCCTGTCGTCAGTCCTGTCGTGAAGGTCGTGACGCTCCCGCCCCGGCTGGCCGGCCGCGTCGGCGGGGTCGTCGTCGGCCAGGTGCTCGGCACCGCCCGCCTGGTAGCGGGCGAGCTGCGCGACCTGCTCGGTCGCAACGACGGCCGAGACCTCGCTGTCGGGCCGGCCGCTGCCGGTACGACGGAGCGGGCCCGGCTCGTGGAGCCGCGTGCGGCCGAGCCGACCGACCGCCCGATGGAGGGCGTCGTGGACAGCATCGTGGAGGCCATCGAGGAGGCGACTCCGGACGGCCCGCCGGTCAGCCACGGCGACCTGCCGCTCGAGGACTACGACCACCTGACCATCGGCCAGCTGCGGTCGCGGATCCGTTCGCTCCCCCTCGAGGACCTCGGGCAGCTGCAGGCCTACGAGGTGGCGCACGCCAACCGGCTGCCGGTCCTCGCCGTCCTGACCAACCGGCTGCGCGACCTGGAGAGCAAGGCCCGGGCCGGCGCCGGCCAGTGACCAGTTCCCCCACGCGGCTGATCAGGTGTCGGCCCGCACCTCCGGGTCGCGACGGCCACCGCTGTGGGCGAGGCCGCGCGCCAGCGGGAGGAGCACCCGGTCCACGAGGAGCAGCACGACCTGGAGCACTGCCAGCCTGACCGCGGCTTGCGTGACGGTGAGGCCGCCCTCGACGAGCTTCACGGCGACGAGCCCGACGGCCACCAGGCCCAGCACCGCCAGCAGCGGCGAGCGGACGCTGAAGCCCTTCATCGCACCAGCTCCGCCCGGACGGCCAGTGCGAGTTCGGTCGGGGTGGCTGGCGCCGTGCGGCCGTCGTAGGTGATCGTCCCGGGTGGGAAGCCCTTCAGGGCCGCCCGGACGATGCCCGCGACGCCCGCCAGCCCGCAGCCGTCGACAGCCACGGGGTGCTCGCGGCCGGGCGTGGCGACAGGCGGCAGCACGGAGGCGATGGCCTTGGCCAGGGCGGCGATCCACGCGGCGTCGCTCCGCGGGTCGCGCGCCGGCAGCGCCGCAAGGACCGCGCGGGGAAGGCCGGCGGCCCGCAGCGCCGCGCGGCTCCACCCCTGCGGCACCGGGACTGGTGCGGGGGCCGCCGCTCGCGTCCGCGCGGCTGGCTGGCGGCGAGGAGCGCGTCGCGCCGGCCGGGCAGCCGGTCGGGGCTCCGGGGCGGGGGGAGCAGCCGCTTCCACAGCCGCCCGGGGTGCGGGCACGGCCGCGGGTGCGGCGCTGGCTGCTCGCAGCACCCGGGGGGCGGGCTGAGCAGCCGCTGCCAGGGGAGGCTCGGGCGTGGCGGTGCGCGCCGGTCGAGGCCCGCGGCCGGCCTCCTCCTGCTCCGCCTGCTGCAGCAGCGCCGAGAAGGCGCCCTCGAGGGCGTCGCCCTCGTCGGCATGGGGCGTCAGCGCCACCACCTCGTAGCGGTCCTTGCCGGCGAGCCCCTGCAGCCCCTTGCGGACCTTGCGGGCCCGGCGGACGGTCAGGTCCGGACCGAGCGTGGCGACGGCATGGGCCATCGCCTCCTCCAACGAGTCGCCGGTGAAGACCTGGACGACCTCGTCGTCCAGGTCGCCGACGGTGCGCTCACGCTGCGGTGCGCTCAGCAAGGCGGATCACCCCCACGGGCTCGATGGTGACAGTGCGGGACAGCTCTGTGAACGAGACGACCGGAAGATCCGGCCGGGCGCCGACGACGAGCCGGCGGATGGCGGGACGAAGCTGGGCAGAGCAGAGGACGGCGGGCCGGTGCCCGGCGTTCTCGGCGGTCCTCACCGCGTCGCCCACCCCCGCGATCAGGGCCTCCATCCGCACCGGGTCGAGGGCCAGCCAGGTGCCGTTCTCGCCGGTGCGGCACGACTCGAGCAGCGCCTGCTCGAGCAGCGGGTCCAGGGTGAGTGCCGCCAGCCGGTTCCCGACGGCGGCTCCGGCCGTGATCGTCGGCCCGAGCACCGAGCGCGCGGCCTCGACGAGCTGCTCGGGCGCCCGGGTCTCACGAGCGCGGGCGCTGACGGCCTCGAGGATCCGCGTCAGGTCGCGCACCGGGACGCCCTCGGCGAGGAGGTCGCGCATCACCCGCTGCACCTCGGCGAGGGACAGCGAGTCGGTGCCGACCTCGGCGGCCACGACGGGCGACACGGTCTTCACCGCGTCGACCAGCACCTGCACGTCCTGCCGGGTCAGCAGCTCGGGCGCCGCGGTGCGCACCACCTCGGACAGGTGCGTGACGATCACCGAGGCACGGTCGATCACGGTGGCCCCCTCCGCCGCCAGGACCTCCGCCAGCTCCGTCTGCACCCAGGTGGCCGGCAGCCCGAAGACCGGGTCGACCGTGGCCCGGCCGGGGAGACCGCGGGCGTCGTCGCCCAGCACCATCGCGTGGCCGGCAGGGGCCTCGCCGCGGGCGGCCTCGATGCCGTGCAGCTTGACCACGTAGGTCGACGGCGGGAGCCCGGCCACGTCGTGCGTCCGCACGGGCGGTACGACGAGGCCGAGGTCCGCCGCGATCCGCTTGCGCAGCGCGCGGACCCGCTCCATCAGCGACCCGCCGCGGGCCGGGTCGAGCAGGTCGAGCAGGTCGGGCGCGAGCTCGAGCTCGAGCGGCTCCACGCGCACCTGCTCGAGCATCACCTCGGTCGGCTCGTTGCCGCTGTCGGCGGGGACCTCCTCCACCTGGAGCTCCTCGGGCCGGTGCGCGCGCGAGGCCAGGAAGAACAGCAACCCGGCGAGGGCGAAGAAGGGGAGCTTCGGCAGGCCTGGCATGAGGCCGAGGAACGCGACCGCGACCGTGGAGACGCGCAGCGCCTGCTGGGAGCGCATCAGCTGGTGCACGACGTCGGCGCCAAGGCCGCCTTCCTGGTCGCTCTGGACCCGGGTGACGACGATGCCGCTGGCCACCGAGATGAGCAGCGCGGGCACCTGCGAGACCAGGCCGTCGCCCACGGACAGGAGGCTGTACTTGGCGATGGCCTCGCCGAGCGACAGGTGGTGCTGCACCACCCCGATGGCGAACCCGCCCACCAGGTTGATCGCGACGATGACCACCGCGGCGATGGCGTCGCCCTTCACGAACTTGCTGGCGCCGTCCATCGAGCCGTAGAAGTCGGCCTCGCGGGCGACGTCGAGCCGGCGGCGGCGCGCCTCGTCGTCGGTGATCAGGCCGCTGTTGAGGTCCGCGTCGATCGCCATCTGCTTGCCCGGCATGGCGTCGAGGGTGAAGCGTGCAGCGACCTCCGCGACCCGCCCGGCACCGGCCGTGATCACGACGAACTGGATGATCACCAGGATGAGGAAGACGACCAGGCCCACGATGAGGTTGCCGCCGACCACGACGCTGCCGAAGGCGTGGATGACCTTGCCGGCGTCGCCCTCGAGCAGGATCAGCCGGGTCGAGGAGATGTTGAGCGCCAGCCGCATCAGCGTGGTGACGAGCAGCAGGGCGGGGAAGACGCTGAAGTCGAGCGCCCGCTCCGCCGTGACGGCGGTCAGCAGCACCACGACGGCGACGGCCAGGTTGGCCGCCAGGAGCACGTCGAGCAGAACGGTCGGCAGCGGCATGATCATCATCACGACGATGCTGACGATCAGCAGCGGCACGCCCATCTGCGCGATGCGGCCGGCGGGCTTGGCCTGGGGCGAGGTCATGCGGTCACCGTCCGGGGGTTCCAGGTCGGGCGGGCGCCTCGGCGCTTCGCGGCGTAGACGACGGCGAGCACCTCGGCGACGGCCCGGAAGAGCTCGAGCGGGATGCCGTCGCCGATCTCGGTGCTCTTGTAGAGGGCGCGGGCGAGGGGCTTGTCGGCCAGGACCGGTACGCCGTGCTCGGCGGCCACGTCCTTGATGCGCTGGGCCACGGCACCCGCCCCCTTGGCCACGACCACAGGGGCGGCGCTGCCGGGCTTGTAGGCGAGTGCCACCACGAGGTGGGTCGGGTTCGCGAGGACCACGTCGGCCTTGGGCACCGCCTGGATCATGCGCGAGCGGGAGGCGGCGAGCATCCTGGCGCGGAGCTGGCCCTTCAGGTGCGGGTCGCCCTCCGCCTGCTTGTGCTCGTCCGCGATGTCCTGCTTGCTCATGCGCGCCTGCTTGTTGAACGAGCGCCGCTGCCAGGCGGCGTCGGCGAGACCCACGAGCAGCGCGAGAGCGGCAACGCGCCAGAGCATCTCGCGCACGGACTCGCCCACCACCGCCTGCAGCGCGGGCAGCGTGCCGCCGCTGGCGAGCAGGTCGCGCACCCCGCCCTGCCAGGCGCCCCACGTGAGCAGGGCCAGGCCCAGCAGCTTGGCGGTGTCCTTCGCGAGCATGACCAGGCTGTGCGCCGAGAGCATCCGCTTGATCGTCTTGCCCGGGTTGAGCAGCTCCATCCGGGGCTTCAGGGCGGCCGGGTTGGGCTTCGAGCGGGTCACGACGCTGCCAGACACGAGGGCCGCGACGGCGACCACGGCCACGGCGGGAGCGATGGCCCGCACCGAGTCCATCGCGACCCGGCCGGCCACCCCCCGGGCCTGCTCGAGCGTCGTGATGTCGGCGTTGCCCAGCACCGCGACGAGGTCGGCCTGAAGGCTCTCCATCAGCCGGCTCACCATGCCCGGGAGGACGACGACCAGGGCGACCAGCGACACGCCCTGCGGGAGCTCGAAGGACCGGGCCGCGACGCCCTTCTTGCGCAGGTCCTTGAGCTTCTTCGGGGTGGCCTTCTCGGTCTTCTCCCCGCTCATCGCAGCACCTCACCGGGCAGTCGGACGGCCGGCTCGAGCAGGTTCGCGGCGTGCGCGGGCAGGAGCGCGAGGGTGGCACCGGCGACGGTCAGCGCGACCAGGGTCTTCACCGGCATGGCCAGCGCCAGCGCGTTCGCCTGGGGCACGAAGCGGGCCGCGAAGCCGAGGGCCACGTCGGTGAGGAAGAGGACGCCGAGCAGGGGCGCCGCCACCTCGAGCGCCGACACGATCACCTGTGTCGTCGCGTGGCCCAGGGCGCTCGCCGTACCGCTCGACAGGCTGGGCAGGTGGTCGAGCGGCAGGCCCGAGAAGGACCGCACGAAGCCTCCGACGACGACCTGGTAGGCGTCGCTGACGAAGAAGATGGCGCTGAAGCAGAGGGTGAACAGGCGCGACATCGCGGCGCCCGGCTGGCCGGACAGCGGGTCGACGATGGTGGCGAAGGAGAAGCCACCCGTGAGGTCGGCCAGGGAGCCCGCGACCTCGAAGGCGACGAAGAGCAGGTTGGTCAGCCAGCCCAGGGCGAGGCCGATCGCGACCTGGCCGACGACCGCGGTGGTCCAGCCGGGCAGGTCCGCGGGGGTCCGCTGGTCGGCCATCAACGGGGTGACGAACATGGCCAGCGCCACGGCGGCGGCGAGCCGCCCGATCGGCGACATGCCTCGGGCCGAAAGCACGGGCGCGGTGATCACCCAGGCGCCGGTGCGCGCGAGGACCAGCAGGAAGACGCTGATCGTCGCGGTCGAGACGGGAAGCTGGTCCACGGTCAGCCCACGAGCTCCGGGATCCGCGCGAACAGCTGCTGGGTGAACTCCACGGTGATGCGGAGCATCCAGCCGCCGGTCAGCGCGAGGACGAGCGCGCCGATCGCCAGCTTCGGGACCATCGACAGCGTCTGGTCCTGCACCTGGAAGACCGCCTGCACGAGGCTGATCACGACGCCGACCACGAGGGCCACGATGAGGATCGGGCCGGCCAGCTTGGCGGCGAGCAGCAGCGCCTGGCCGGCCAGGTTCATGACGTCGGACTCGTTCACGGCAGGCCTCAGTGGAAGGAGCGGACGAGGGAGGAGACGACGAGGTACCAGCCGTCGACGGCCACGAAGAGCAGCAGCTTGAACGGCAGCGACACCAGCGACGGCGGGAGCATCGCCATGCCCATGGCGGACAGCGCGGCGCTGACGACCAGGTCGATGACGATGAACGGGATGAAGATCACGAAGCCGATGAGGAAGGCCGCGCGGAGCTCGGAGATGACGAAGGCCGGCACGAGGGTCGTCGTGGGCACGTCCTTCGGGGTCGCCGGCGCCTCCTTGCCGGAGAGGTCCACGAACAGCTGCAGGTCCTTCTCCCGGACCTGCTTCAGCATGTACTCGCGGAACGGCTCGATGCCGCGGTCGAACGCCTGCTGCTGCGTGATCTGTCCCTTGAGGAGGGGCTGCACGGCGTTGTCGTTCGCCTCGCTGAAGGTCGGGCCCATCACGAAGAACGTGAGGAACAGCGCCAGCCCGATGAGCACCTGGTTCGGCGGGATGGCCTGCGTGCCGAGGGCGGAGCGGGTGAAGCCGAGCACGATCACCGACCGGGTGAAGGCCGTGACCATGATCAGCAGGCCGGGCAGCAGGCTCAGCGAGCCGAGCAGCAGCACCAGCGAGACCGGCTGGTTGAGGCCCGCGGTGCCGGTCTGGTCGAGCGGGCTCACCGGCGCGGGGGACGGTGACGGGGCTGCTGCAGCCGCGGTCGCGTGCAGCAGAAGGAGGGCGCTGGTCAGCGCGACGAGGGTCAGGCCACGGCGGGATCCGCGCACGGCTGCTCCTCGGCAGACCGGGCATCCGTGCGCATGGGGGCGACGGTTCCGTCCGTCGCGCGGAGCGCCTCGCCGCGGAGCGCGGCCAAGGCTGCGGCCACCGCCTCGTCCGGGAGGGTGGTGGAGGAGCCGGTACGCCGACGAAACGCCGGCACGACGTCGCGCAGCGCCTGGGCGGCTCGCGGCGTCAGGCTCGGACCGGCGGGGGCGGGCGCCTCGGCCGCCGGTGCCGGCTCGCTGGCCAGCAGCGTCACGGTGTGCTCCGTCACGCCGAGCAGCAGGTCGCGGCCGTCCACCCGGACGGCAGTCAGCGTCGCGCCCTTGCCGACCCGCGTGGACCCCCGGACCTCGAGCAGGCCGCCGCGGGCGCGCGCACCCAGGCCGTCCGTCCTCTTGAGGACGACCAGGACGGCGGCGAGCAGCCCGAAGACCATGCCGATCTTCAGCAGCACCACCAGGGCGTCGAGCACTCAGCGCTCCACGACGGCCGTGATGCGGACGCCGAACTCGCCGTCGATCACGACGACCTCGCCGCGCGCGACCAGGCAGCCGTTGACGAGGACGTCGACGGGGGCGTCGGCAGCCCGGTCCAGTTCGAGGACGGCGCCGGGGGACAGGGAGAGCAGCTCGCGCAGGGGGAGCTTGACCCGGCCGATCTCCACGGCGAGCTCGACCTGGACGTCGGCCAGCAGCCGCAGGTCGCGGGCCTCTCCCGCAGCCACTCCGCTGCCGAGCTCAGGGAGCTCGGGCCGGGGCAGCGGGGGCAGGTCGGCCGCCTCCGGCCCCATGACGCGCTCGGCCCGTTGCTTCGGGATGACCGACGACAGGTCGACCGCTTCGGCCGGAGCCGCGGCGGGCGCGACCGGCCCAGGTGCCGGCTGCTCCTCCGTGAGGACGGCCGCGGCAGGGGCCGGTACCGCCTCGGCGCCGGCGAACGCATCGGCGAACTCGTCGGGGAGGGACATTCACAGACCTCCGGTGGTGGCGGTGGGGAGAGTGGGCTCGACGACGACGGCGCGGCGGCGGCCGCGCCGCCCCAGCGCGCCGACGATGACCGGGACGTCCTCCTCGTGGCCGGCGAGCACGCCGACGAGCGCGTGCAGGGCGCCGCCGTCGATGCGGATGACGTCGCCCGGGCGGAGGTCCTCGACCTCCTCGGCGGTGACGGTGGAGGAGGGCAGCCGGAGCGACAGCTCGACCGGGACGTCCGCGAGCACCTGCTGGGTGGCGGCCGTGGGAGACGGCACGGCGCTGCCGGACTCCGTGGGCAGCAGCGACTTCGCCGGCAGGCACAGCGTCAGCCGCGCCGTCGTCCCCTGCGGGAGGACGGCCTCGAGCTGCAGCGCGACGACCTCGCCGCCCCCGACGGGGAGCGGTTTGTCGGTGACCGGACCGGCCTGCAGCCCGGTGACGCCGTGCTCGGCCAGGGCCTCCGCGATCGGGGTCAGAGCGGGGAGCAGGTGCTGGACGACAAGGCTCTGCTCGAGCGGCGAGGAAGACCGCTCGGCGGTCTCCCCGAGGCCGCCGAGGAAGACGTCGGCCAGCGCGATGGCGCTCTCCACGGGCACCAGGAGCAGCCCGGGGTCGGACAGGCCGCAGGCCAGGGGAGCCCAGACCGCGTCGGCGCTCGCCACCTCGCGGAGCGCGACGCGCCGGACGGCCCGCGCCTGCACCTGGACGGAGCGGCCGCACGCGAGCCCGAGCAGCAGACCGACGCGGGGTGCTGCCTCGTGGACGGCCGCGACGAGCCCGGCCGCCTCGGCCGGCATGGGCAGGGGCTCGCGGAAGTCGAAGAGGCGGGCGGGGGGCACACCTGTCCATCGGGCAGGGTCGGACCGCCGTGCATAGCCCCGGCGGGCCATCTCGGTACTAGTGCCCGGAGTCCGGTTCCGCGTCCGGCTCCACCTCGTGCGCGGCCGGCTCGACCTGCGCGGCCGGGCTTGCCGCGGCCTTCGTCTTCGCGGGGCCGGCCAGGATGACGATGTCCACCCGCCGGTTGCGGGCCATCCGCTCCTCGTCGCTGTTGGGCACGCGCGGCCGGGTGTCGGCGTACCCGGCTGCCGACATCCTGGTCGGCGCGAGGTGGCGGTCCTGCAGCAGGAAGCGCAGCACGGCCGTCGCGCGGGCGGTCGACAGCTCCCAGTTGGAGGGGAACTGCGCGGAGGTGATCGGCCTCGGGTCGGTGTGCCCCTCGACGACCAGCTTGTTGTCGAAGGTCGTGAACACCACCCCGAGCGTGTGGAGGACGTCGTCCCCCCGTCCGGTCAGCGTCGCGGAGCCGGACGGGAAGAGCACGCCGCTGACCACGTTCATGACGAGCCCGCGCTGCTGCAGCTGCAGCTGGACCTCGTCCTCGAGCCCCGCGGCCTGGAGCGCCTTCTCCAGCTTCGCCTTCAGCGCCTTGAGGTCGTTTTGGTCGAGCACCTGGCTCGCGGCCTGGGCCGCCGCGCTGGAGGCGGGTGAGGCGGCGCTGTCCGGGCCGATCTCCTTCGCCTCCTTGACGGGGTGGCCCCCCATGCCCTTGGTGAACGCCTCCTGGAACTTCTGGTACTTCGCGATGTCGAGCTGGCTCATCGCGTAGAGCATCATGAACAGCGCCAGGAGCAGCGTGATCATGTCGGCGTAGGTCAGCAGCCAGCGCTCGTGGTTCTCGTGCTCTTCGTCGTGGGCCGCGTGCCTGCTCTTGAGGCGCATCTCAGGCCGCCTTGTCGCCCTTGTCGCCCTTGGCACCGGTGGCCTGCTCGCGGGCGCTCGGTGGCAGGTGGCTCTTGAGCCGCTCGCCCACGGCGCGCGGCGAGACGCCTGCCTGGATGGCCAGGATGCCCTGCACCACGAGCTCGCGCTGGGCGACCTCCACGGCGCTCATGCGCTTGAGCTTGTTCGCCAGCGGGAGCCACATCAGGTTGGCGCTCATGACGCCCCACAGCGTCGCGATGAAGGCAGCGCTGATGGCGTGGCCGAGCTTCTCCGGCTCTGCGAGGCCCTCCAGCGCGTGCACCAGGCCGAGCACCGTGCCGATGATGCCGAGGGTCGGCGCGAAGCCGCCGGCGTCGGCGAACCACTTCGCCGCGACCTTGTGGCGCTCGCGGAGCGCGGCGATCTCCTGCTCCAGGCTCTCGTGGACCTCGTCGGAGTCGGTGCCGTCGATGACCAGCTCGAGGCCCCGCTTCAGGAAGGGGTCCTGCACCGCCTTCGCCTTCTCCTCGAGGGCGAGCAGCCCCTCGCGGCGGGCGATGTCGGCGTACTGCATCAGCTCGGTCACGAGCGCCGGCCCGTCGAACTTCTTGCCCGGCAGCACCGCCCGCAGGAAGGCCTTGATGATGCCGCCCAGGTCGGTCATCCGGTTGCTGGCGACGCAGATGCCCAGGGTCCCCACGAAGACGAGCAGGAGCGGCCCGGGGGCCAGCATCGACATGGGGTTGCCACCCTCCATGACGAAGCTGACGATCACGGCCACGAAGGCGATGACGATGCCGAGCGGCGTGGCGATCTCCACCTCAGCACCCCTTCTCGTGCACGGGGTGGAGGTGGAGCACGGTGCCGCCGGGGTCGTCCGGCGCGGAGTGCGGCTGCAGCTGCTGCTCCGCGGTGGCGAGCACGGCGGCGCGGTAGTCCGTGATCCGGGTGACCACCTGGTCGGCCGTCTCCAGCACGACGTAGGTCTTGCCGTCCACCAGCGTCACCACGGTGTCGTGGTGCGCCTCCACCGTCGCGATCAGGTCCGCGTTGAGGTAGAGCTCGCTGCCGTTGAGGCGTGTCAGCCGGATCACGACGAAGCCCCCCCCTCCATGAGGTGTGCCGGCCGGAGCCGGTGCGCCGGCCTCCTGCCCGCGCCCGGACCCATCGGCGGGTCAGGACGGGGCAGGAGGCACCCTCACGGGTGAAAGGGGCGTGCCGCCCTACCGCTTGAGGTTGACGAGCTCCTGGAGCATGTCGTCGCTCGAGCTGATGATCTTGGAGTTCGCCTGGAAGGCGCGCTGGGCGATCATCATGTTGGTGAACTCGAGGGCCAGGTCGACGTTGCTCATCTCGAGCGCGCCGGCCGCGAGGGCGCCGCTGCCGCTCTGCCCGGCGATGACGTACTGGGGTGCCCCTGACGCGGGTCCGGACCCGTAGTGACCGTCCCCCCGCGCAGTGAGGCCCGCCGGGTTGCTGAACGTCGCTACGGCGATCTGTCCGACGCACAGGGCGGTGCCGTTGGAGTACACCGCGTTGAGCTTCCCATCGTTGCCGATCGCGAAGGAGCGCAGCAGTGCGGTCGGGTCGTTGGGGTCGGCGGGCGGCACCTCCAGGGTGGTCAGCGCGCCGGCCGCCGTGGAGGGGATCGCCCCGGTGTTGTCCGCCGGCCATCCCTGCAGCAGGGCGCCCGTGGGATCGACCAGGTTGTTGTTGGCGTCGAGCGAGAAGGAGCCGGCGCGCGAGTAGACCGTCTCGGCCCCGCTGAGCAGGACGAACGCTCCGGCGCCCTGGATGGCCACGTCAGTGGCACGCCCGGTGTTTTGCGTAGCACCGTGCGTCTGGACGGTGTCGATGGCCGTGATGCGTACGCCCAAGCCCACCTGGGCGGGGTTCGTCGAGCCGGCGGTGACGCCGTCTCCCGCACTGCCGTCGCGCAGCAGCTGGCTCAGCGTGTTCTGGAACACCACGCGGCTCGCCTTGTAACCGGCGGTGTTGACGTTGGCGATGTTGTCGCCGACGACGTCCATCATCATCTGGTTGGAGCGCATGCCGGAGACGCCGGCGAACATCGAGCGCATCATGGGAGGTTCCTCCACGGGGGAGTGCGGGGGAGCCGTCCTGGCAGGGGGACGCCGTGCCTTCCTGGCACGGCGCTCGGGGGTCGTGGGGCTAGGTGCGCTCCACCGTGAGGACGTTCTCGACAGCCACCTTGCTGCCGTCGTCGAGAGTCATGACCGCGTCGGCGAAGCTCACCGAGGCGACCGTGCCTGTGACGGTCTGACCGTCCTCGGCCAGACCGCTGACCCGCTTGCCCACCAGTGCTTCTGCGGCGATCCGCTGCTGCCACTGCTGGACGGCGGTCTGCGCCTCCACGAGCTGTCCGAGCTTCTCCACCTGGGAGAAGGCGGCCATCTGGTTCATGTACTGGTTGCCGTCGGTGGGGGCCATCGGGTTCTGGTACTTCAGCTGCGCCACCAGCATCTTCATGAACATGTCCTTGTCGGCGCCCTCGGCCGGCGCCCGCACGACCTGCGCAGGGCCGGTGGCACCGGTGGCACCGGAGACGGGTGTGGTCACGGAGCTGCCTCGCGTTCGGGGTCGCTAGAGCCAGGTGCCCGCGGCCTGCGGGTCGGTGACGTCGTCCGTGACGAGGGAGGTCCCCGTGCGCCCATCGGCGGCGCCCGACCGCTGCGGAGTCCCCCGATCGGGGGTCCGCGCGTCGTCGCTCCCGCCGGAGAGCAGGCCGCCCTGGGAGGCGTCGGAGGAGGTGCCGAAGGAGGTGTCGAAGGAGGTGTCGAACGAGGCGAGGTCGAGGCCGTTCTCGCGGAGCACCCGCTGCACGTCGAGCGACTGGGCCTGCAGGTCGGCGCGGGCGGTCACGTCCGGCGTCCGCAGCTGCACGTCCACCCGGCCGTCCTGGACCGTCAGCCGGACGACCACGGCGCCGAGCTCGGGCGGGTCGAGCCGGACGACCAGGCTGGTGCGGCCGCCGCCCTCGTCCCGGAGGCCGCGCGCGGCCTCCACGAGCGCCGGCTGCACGCGATGGGTGCTCGTCGGTGCCGCCGTGTCGGTGGCCGAGTCGGCGACCGCGCCGACGGGCCCGTCGAGGGGAACGGCGGGGGCTGCGACCCCGGTCGGGACGACCGGGCCGACCTGCAGCTCCGCCGGGAGCGGCTCGACGGCGGCGCGATGCCCCCCGCGAGCCGCGGCCGGGCCGGGATCCTCGACGACCTCGACCGGGAGGCCGACCGGGACGCTGACCGCCTCTTCCACCGGCGCCACCAGGGCTCGCGGCACGCCCGCGACGGCCGCCAGCCCCGACTCCGGCGCGGGCGTCGAGGAGCCGGCGGCGAGCTCCGCGGGTGGCACCAGCGCGCGCTGCGTGGCGGCCTCCCAGGCGACGGGGGAGCCGACGGCCGTGGCGCCCACGGGGGTGGGGCCCGGGGGGACGGGGCCCGGTGCGGCAGCGCCCGTGACGGCAGCAGTCGGCGTACCGGCGGGGTCGACCCGCTGCGGCACCGGCGCGACGGGCGGCGCCGCGACCGGTACGGCGACGCCGCCGGCCAAGGCGGCGAGGAGCACCGCGAACGCGTCCGTGGCGGGTGCCTCCTGGGTGCCCTCAAGGGCGCCCGGGCCGGTGAGGAGCGCCGGGGCGGGCAGGGCTGCGGGGACGGTCATGCAGTGCCTCCGAGCTGGCGGTATCGGTCGAGCACGCGGGTCACGTAGGCCTGCGTCTCCGGGTAGTCGGGGACCCCTCCGGCGCGTCGTACGGCGGTGGGTCCGGCGTTGTAGGCCGCCAGCGCGAGGTCGGCGCGGCCGCCGAAGGCGTCGAGCTGCTGGCGCAGGTAGCGGGCTCCGCCGAGCAGCGCCTGCCGCGGGTCGAGCGGGTCGACACCGAGGCCGCGCGCAGTGGCCGGCATGATCTGCATGAGGCCCTGCGCGCCGGCGCTCGAGACGGCCTGCGGGCGGAAGCCGGACTCGGTCCAGGCGACCGAGGCGAGCAGTGCCGGGTCGACGCCCTCGGCGGCGGCGACCCGGGCGATGTCCGGGGCGAGCGCCCGCCCCTGTGGCGGCAGCCCGGCCGCCCAGGCGCCGGTCAGGGGAGCGGCGACCTCGCCGGTGACGCGGCGGATCGAGGTCGCCCTTGACAGGTCGACGTCCTGCACCTTGACGACGTCGCCGGTCTTGGGTGCGACGACCCACTTCCCGTCGCCGGCGTAGAGGCCGATGTGGTCGACCGGGCCCTCGCGGTCGAAGTAGACGAGGTCGCCCGGCCTCGCCTCCGCGGCACTCACCTCGACGCCGGCGCGGCCCTGCTGCGAGGACACCCGGGGCAGGTCGATGCCGAGCTGCCGGTAGGTCCACTGCACGAGCCCGGAGCAGTCGAACCCGCCGGGCTGCTCTCCGCCGAAGACGTAGGGCGTGCCGAGGTGGGTGCTCGCCAGCGCGACCGCGCGGCTGCCCAGGTCGGTGGCAGCAGCCGCGGGCGTGCTCGCCGGTTGGGTCGTCGCCAACGCCTGCTGCAGCTCCCCGGCGAACGACGTGGCACCGGCACCGAGGGCGCCCCCGGCGGAGCGCGCGAGCGGGGTCCCGCCCCGCAGCATCTCCAGCCGGTGGGCGATCGCCGCCGTCCGCGCCTGCACCTCCGCCAGGCTCATCGCTGGCGCCCGGTGCGGACGCGCGACGCGGCGAGCTCGTCGGCCAGCTGCTGCTCGGCCTTCTCCTGGCGCACCCGCTCCGCCTCGCAGTGACGCTCGTGCAGCTCGGCGAGCAGCCGCTGGCGGCGCCGGGTCTCGGTCCATGCCCCGACCGCCTGCTCCCGCAGGTGGTCCGCCTGGGCGAGCCGGTCCTCGGCAGCGGCCACCGCCTCCGCCCGGAGCAGCTGCTGGTGGGCGCTCTGCTCGACGGACTGCCGGCTGCCCCCGACGAGACCGCTGGAGGAGAGCACCGAGACGCTGTCCTCGAGCGCCTGCCGGGCGGCCGCACCGGCGGTGAGCGCGCGGGCCGCCTGGCTCCGCGCGGCCGCCTCCTGCAGCTCGGCAACCCGGACCAGGGTGCGGAGCCGGCTCACGACAGCACCTGCGAGAGCCGTTCCCAGGAGCGCTCGCTGTCCGCGACCTCGTCGACCGGCTGCCGAAGGAACGAGGAGATGAGCTCACGGCGGGCGAGCGCTTCGTCCACGTCCGGGTCGCTGCCGGGCTGGTAGGCGCCGATCTCGACGAGCTCCTTGGCCTCGTCGGCCGCGGCGAGCAGGCGACGCAGCCGGCCGGCGAGGTGCAGCCGCGGCTGGGGAGTCACCTTGGAGGCCAGCCGCGAGACCGACTGCAGCACGTCGACCGTCGGGAAGTGCCCGGCCGAGGCGAGCCTGCGCGACAGCACGACGTGGCCGTCGAGGATCGACCGGGCGTGGTCCGCGACCGGGTCCTGCATGTCGTCGCCCTCGACGAGGACGGTGTAGAGCGCGGTGATGGTGCCGAGCTCGGCCGGCCCGGCCCGCTCCAGCAGCCGCGGCAGCTCGGCGAAGACCGACGGCGGGTAGCCGCGGGTCGCCGGCGGCTCGCCGGCAGCCAGGCCGATCTCGCGACGCGCCATGGCGAAGCGGGTGAGCGAGTCGACGAGCAGCAGCACGTCCAGGCCCTGGTCGCGGTAGTGCTCGGCGATGCGGGTCGCGGTGTAGGCCGCGCGCAGCCGCATCAGCGGCGGCTCGTCGCTCGTGGCCACCACCGTGACGACCTTCTCCCGAGCGGTCTGCCCGAGGTCGTCCTCGAGGAACTCGCGCACCTCGCGGCCTCGCTCGCCGACCAGGCCCACCACCACCACGTCGGCCTGCGTGCCGCGGGCCATCATCCCGAGGAGCGTCGACTTGCCCACGCCTGACCCGGCGAAGATGCCGACGCGCTGGCCGCGACCGCACGGCGTCATGGTGTCGAGGCAGCGCACGCCCAGCGGGAGCGGCTCGGAGATCCGCTGCCGCCGCAGGGGGTGCGGGACGGGGGCGTCGAGCGCGGTCAGCTCTCCCGTCAGGGCCGGGCCGCCGTCGATGGGGCGGCCGAGCGCGTCGAGCACGCGGCCCGCGAGGTCGGGGCCGACTCGCATCAGCAGCCCGCGGCCGGTCGGCTCGACGGCCGCGCCCGGAGCCACGCCGTCCAGCTCGCCGTACGGCGACAGCAGCAGCGCGTCCTCGTGGACGGCCACGACCTGCGCCGGCACCCGGCGCTCCCCGACGCTGATGGTGACGACGTCGCCGAGCGAGCCGCGCAGCCCCCGGCACTCCGCCTCGAGCCCGACCACCCGGCTCAGGTGGCCGGTCGCGCGGAAAGGAGTGATCGGGCCGAGGACCGTCGCGACGTCGGCCGTCACTGGGGTCCCCTCGCCGGGTCGACCCCGAGTGCCTCGGCGGCGATCCGCAGGGCGGCCGAGACGGTCACCTCCACGTGGCCGGCGCCGTTGTCGAAGTGCGCGTCGCCGGCCGGCAGCGCGGGGTCGACGACGACCTCGACGTCGTGCCGCAGTGCCCACCCGCGCACCGCGGCCTCGTCCGCCGGAGAGACGCGGACGCGCGCCGAGGTGCTCGGCATCAGCGCCTGCGCGGCCGCGGCGAGCCGGTCGAGGACGCTGCGGGTGTCACTGCTCAGCTCGTGCCGCAGGATCCACTCGGCGATGTCGACGGCGGCGGCGAGCACCGCCCGGCTGCTGGTGTCGACCAGGTCGGTGCGCTGCTGCGCGGCCACCTGAAGCAGCCGCTCCAGGGCCGCGGCGCCCCGAGGGCCGGCCTCGGCTCCTTCGCGCACGGCAGCTGCCCGGCCGTCGTCGTACCCGGCCGCGTAGGCCGCGGCCACTGCGGCCTGCCGCTCCTCCTCGGCCGCCAGCTCGGCGGCGAGCCGGGCTGCCGACTCGTGCTTGACCGACAGCACCGCGTCGGCCTTGAGGACGCGGCTCACTCCTCGCCCTCCTCACGGCTGAGGTCGACCGCGCCCTCCTCCTCGAGCTGCCGGGCCGCGGCCACGACGGCGCCGCGCGCCTCGTTGACCTCGGACGCCCGTGCGCTGGTGATGAGCTGCATCTCCTCGCCGAGCGACTCCCGGGCCCGCTCGGAGAGGTTGGCGAGGACGAGCTGGACGGTGGCCTCGGGCACGTTGCGGAGGGCCAGCGCCAGCTGCTTGCTGTCGACGGCGCGCAGCACGACCTGCAGCGTCCGGGGTGGCAGCGCGCAGAGGTCGTCGAAGGTGAAGAGCCGCTCGCGCGTGGCGTCGGCGAGTTCCTGGTTGATGGCCGCGACGGCGTTGAGCAGCTCCTTGCTGTTCTCCGGTGTGGTGCGGGCGAGCAGCCGCGCCAGCAGGTCGGGCCCGTCGACCCGCCGCGCGGTCGCGGTGACGAGCATGCCGCTCACCCGGGCCCGAAGAGTCGCCTCGACCTCCTTCACCGTGTCGGGGTGCACGGCGCCGAGCGCGGCGATCCGGGTCGCGACCGTCGCGCGCTGCTCGGCGGGCAGCTGGTTCAGCAGCCGGACCGCGAGCCGCGGGTCCACGTGGGTCAGCGCCAAGGCGACCGCACCCGGCGCCTCGTTGGCGAGGGCCTTGCCCGCCGCTTCGGGGTCGGCCTCCTCGAGCCAGGCGAACGGGACCGGTACGTCGAGCTCCTGGCCCATCGCCTGGCCGAGCTCGCTGCCCAGCGCCCGCACCAGGAGGTCCTTGGCCAGCCGCTTGCCCGGCGCGGGGAGGACGCCGGGGGAGCGCAGGCCCTTGAGCAGCTGGGCCAGCACGGCCTGCACCTCCTGCGGGTGCACCGGTCCGAGCGTCGCGACCTCGGCTGCCAGCCGGCGCGCCTGCTCCTCCCCGAGGCTGCGCAGCACGGCCGCGGCGCGGTCGGGCCCCAGAGCCACGAGCGCGACCGCGGCCTCACGCGGGCCGAGCGCGGCCGGTGCGGTGACGGGAGCCGTCATCGCGAGGTGGACCCGGTGTTCTCGAGCCAGCCCCTCAGGAGGTTCGCGACCTCGTCGGCGTTCTCGTCGAGCGCGCTCAGGGCGTCCTCGGTGGAGCTGCGCTGCTCAGGGATGCTCGGCAGGGCGGCCGCCGCGCCGGGGAGCGCCTGGCGCCGGCCCGCCTCGACCGCGGCGGTGAGCTGGTCCGCCGGCACGTCGGTCGTGACGCCGTTCTTCACCGCGCGGACGAAGCCCAGGGCCACGAGCAGCAGCAGCACGATCCCGACGACCTGCGGGCCGTGGTCGGTCGCCAGGGCGACCGGGCCGGCCGAGGCGCCGCCCTTCTCGGGCGCCGCGGCCTCCTCCTCGGCCATGAGGAACGGAGACTGGGTCACCGAGATGCTGTCACCGCGGCCCGGGTCGAGCCCGACCGCGTTGGCGACCATCGCCTGGACGTCCTCGGTGGCGGGGGCGTTCTTGGCGTTGGCGTCCACGGCGACCGCGACGGTCAGCCGGCGGATGCCGCCCGGCTCGAGCACCTTGCGCGTGCTGGTGACGGAGACGCCGTTCTGCCGCGCGCTCTCCGTCTTGCTGTAGCCGTTGCCCTTGTTGGTCGTGGTGGTGGTGGCCTGCGGCAGCTGCCCGGTGGCGTCGGCGCTGGTCACGGGCCCGCCGGTCGTCGTCGCCCCGTCGCCGGGGGCGTAGACCTCCTCGGCCGTCCGCTCGCTGAGCACGACCGACCGCTTCGGGTCGTAGTCGGTGGTGTCGATCGTCGTGCTGGCGGTGTCGACCTCGGCGTTGACGCGCACGACGGCGTGCCCGGGGCCGAGCATCGTGTCCAGCATCGTGGTGACCTGGGCGGTGAGCTCGCTCTCGTACCGGGCGCGGTTGGCCTCCGACTTCGCCGAGGAGGTGCCGTTGCCGGTGAGGAGCGTGCCGTCGCCGTCGGTGATGCTCACGTCCTTGGGAGCCAGCGACGGGACGGAGCTGGCCACGAGGTGGGTCATCGCGTCGACCTGCTCGTCGCCGAGGGGCCCGTTGGTCTGCACCAGCACGGACGCCCTGGCCGGCTCCTGGTCCTCGGTGAAGAGCCGCTTCTCGGGGAGGGCCAGGTGCACCTCGGCCTGGCGCACGCCGTCGATCTGCTGCAGCGTCCCGGCCAGCGTGCCCTCGAGCGCCCGCTGGTAGGCCACCTGCTGCTGGAAGGAGGACGAGGTCAGGCCCTGCTTGTCGAAGGCAGCCCAGCCGTCCTGCGTCGAGCCGGCGGGCAGGCCCGCTGCCGCGACGGAGATCCGCTCCTTGTCGAGGACAGACTGCGGCACGAGGACGGTGCTGCCGCCGCCCTCGAGCCGGTACGGGACGCCGTCCTCGCCGAGCTTCGCGGTCACGGCCGCGGCGTCCTTGGCGTCGAGCCCGGCCAGGAGCACGCCGTACGTCGGGGCGCTGACCCACTTGAGGAAGAAGACCGCGCCGGTCAGGCCGAGGACCGAGAGCAGCCCGACGATGACCAGCTGCGAGGGGGAGAAGGCGCGGAAGGTCCCGAGGGCGCGGGCCTTGAGGGCGTCGGCGTTCACCGGCATCAGACCTGCATCCTCATGATCTCCTGGTACGCCTCGACGGCGCGGTTGCGGACGGCGACGGTGAGCTCGACACCGAGCTGGGCCTTGGCGGCGGCGGCGGTGAACTGGTGCACGTCGGTGAGCGCCCCGGTGGCGACGCCCTCGGCGAGGCTGTCCGCCTGGGAGGTCAGGTCCGAGACCTTCTGCAGGCTCTCGGCGAAGGCGGAGCCCTGGGTAGGTGCGGTGCCCTGCGGCGCCTTGGTGATCGTGGGCGGGACGAACGGGGTCGCGCCGATGCCCGGGACGGTCACTGGCCGACGCCGATCCGGAGCGCCTGCGCGTACGCGTCGCGCGCCTGCTGCATCACCGAGAGGTTGGCCGAGTAGAGCCGGTTGGCCATGAGCATGTTGGTCATCTCCTCGGTGAGGTCGACCTTCGGGCGCGTGACGTAGCCGCGGTCGTCCGCCAGGGGGTTCTCGGGGTCGTAGACCACGTCGGGAGCCCCGTCGTGCTCCACCAGCCCGGCGACTGCCACGCCGTTGGTCCCTTCCCGCGACTGGGCGACCACGAGGCTGGCGCGGAACGGCTCCTGACCGGCCGGCCGCACGGTGCTCGCGTTGGCGACGTTGTCGGAGATGACGTCCATCCACGTGCGGCCCAGGGTCACGCCCGAGCTGGCGGCGTCCAGCGCGCCGAACATGCTCATGGCCGAAGCGCCGTGTGGAGGACGGTGAAGCGGTAGTTGGCCGCCTGCACGAGCGCCTCGTACTGGAGGCCGCTGCGCATCAGCGTGGTGTTCTCCCCGACGAGGTCGACGTTGTTCCCGCGGGCGTCGGAGGGGTCACCGGTCGCCGTGACGTCGAGGTCGACGGCGCCCGGGTCCTCGCCGCCGGACAGTGCCGCCGCGAGGCTGTCCTCGAAGGAGACGCGCGCGGCCTGGTACCCGGGCGTCATCACGTTCGCGATGTTCTGCGCGGCGACGCGCTGACGCATCATCACGCCGTCCATCGCGCGCTCCAGCGCGCTCTGGACACCATCGGTGAACAGGGTCATCGGGACTCCACGTCGACGAGTCGGTGGGGTCGTCCGTGAGGTGGTGCCGTACGTCCGTGTGGGACTTCCATCGGCGCCGGGGGGCCGCTGGTGATGGTCCGGGCCGAGGGGTTCGGAGAACCGCTCCGACGGGTGGTCCGGACTAGTCCGGTCGGCCCAGTGGGTCAGGCCGCGCCGTACGCGGCTTCCTGCTCGACCCGCTCGCGCCGGCGGAGCACGGCCTCCTCGACCGTGCCGAGCGTGTGCACCAGCTGCAGGGCGCGGAGCCTCAGGTCGGCGGGAACGGCGGTGCCGGGCAGGGACGGCGCGGTGCCCGGGGCCGCGGGCTCCTTGGCCGCCACGCCCTCGGCGGTGCGCCGCACCCACTCCTCGAGGGCGTCGAGAGCGGCAGGCCAGCCCGTGCCGGCGGTCGTCGTCATGCCACCGCGGCGGACAGGCAGGAGGCGCGCCACGCCTGCTGGATCGGCTCGACGACCTCGAGGGCGGCACGCGCCGCGGCCGGGTCCTTCTTCAGCACCGACGTGGTGAGCTGCTGCCAGGCGAAGGTGTAGAGCGCGTCGAGCTTGGAGGCGAGCTCACCGGCCTCCTGCCCTGCGCTGTGGTTCAGGGTGCTGCGCAGCTCGAGCAGGATGTCCTGGGCCTTGCCGAGCCGCGGCACCGCCGCGACGTGCTCGCCCGACTCCTGCAGCCGGATGGCGACCTTGATGGCGCCCACGCAGGCGTCGTAGAGCATCGCGGTGAGCTCGGCCGGGCTGGCGTTGAGCACGCGCTCGGCGAGGTAGCGGTCGGCTGCGGCGGGCAGAGTCACAGGCGGCGTCACGGGCGGTGTCGCAGGGGGCGTCATGGTCGTCATCGAGGGTCCTTCCTCGTCGGGATCGCGAGCCCGTCCCTGGGTGCGCGTGGTCCTATCGGCGTCGGCCTGAGGTGGCTGAGAGGCGGCGCGGGCACGTCACCCCATCGTGGTAGGCAGCCCGTTGATGGCGGCCGCCATGGCGCTCTGCTGCTGGCGCAGCGACCCCAGTGCCGCGTCGAGAGCCGCGAACTTGGCCCGGTACGCCGCCTCCTTGGCCGTCATCCGCACCTCGAAGGCGTCGATCTGGTCCTGCCTGCGGCGGGCCTCGTCCCCGGCCGACTTGCCGGCCTTCGACACGACCCCCTGGCTGCCCGTCTGCTCCTTCGCGAAGGCCTCGACGGACGCGGCGAAGCCGGACAGCAGCGAGGCGACGCCGCTCGGGTCCTGCTGGACGGCGGCGGCGAGCTTTGCGGCGTCGAAGGTCAGGGTGCCGGAGCGGGTCGTCTGCACGCCGAGCTGGGACAGGGCCTTGGTGACCCCGGTGCCGGTGCTTGTGACGACCTTGTCGAGCAAGGTGGCCGAGATGCCGCGGGCCAGGCTGTCGCCTGACAGCGGCCCGCCCCTCTTGGTGGTCGAGTTGTAGGCGGTCTGCGTCTGGATGCTCGAGAGCACGCCGTTGAGGGCGTCGACGAGGGCCTGGACCTTCGTCGTCGTACCGGCCGGGTCGGTGCCGACCGTGACCGTCGTGGTGCCGGCGGCCGCCAGGTTGAGCGTCACGCCGGGGAGCAGGTCGCTGACCGTGTTGCTGCTCCGGGTGACCGTCGCCCCGCCGACCTTGATGGTCGCGTCGGAGGCGGCCGTGACGGTGGACAGCTGGCCCGGGTCAAGGACGGTGATGCCGCTGGTGTCCAGGGTCAGCGCGCCCTCGGTGCCCGTGCCCTTGGCCGTCAGGACCAGCCGGTACGGCGCACCGCTGCCGTCCGCGGTGTTGATGAGCGAGGCGCCGACCGGGCTCCCGGACGCGTTCAGCGCCGCCGTGAGGTCGGCCAGCGTGGAGGTCGCCGTGGTGCGGACCACGTCGAGCGTGGCCGTGCCCGTCGACAGGTGCGTGCCGGTGGTGAAGGAGATGCCGCCGGCCAGGCTCACCGTCGTACCGGTGTCGACGTGGGACACGGTGACGGGGGTGCCCCCGTCGACGCTGACCTGGGCGTCGGTGCCGGAGGTCGTCCCCGCAGAGAGACCCAGGCCCCCGAGGGCACCGCCCGCCAGGGTGAGCGTCGCCTGGGAGCCCTGGTCCCGGCTCGCCACCTCGAGCCGGCCCGCGACGAGCTGCACCGAGGCGGTGCCGGCGAGCTGCGCGTTCAGGTCGGCGACCAGCGCGCCGGTGTCGGCGTAGGACCCGAGGGTGAGCGTGTGCGGCACGCCGTCCGCGAGGGTGACGGTCACATCGTCCGCGCCCGGCGCGAAGACGAGCGCCGGTCCGGCCGTGGCGGTGGCGTTCGCCGCCGAGGACGCCTGCGTGACCGTGATGCTGTGGCCACCGTCGGTCGTCGCGCCCGTGACGGCCAGGCCGCTGCCACCCAGCGCGCCGAGGCCGGCGCTGACGACCGCCTGCCCAGCGCCCACGAGGAAGGAGGGGCTGGAGAGCGCGCCGCTCGTGAGCTGCTGCGCCGTGGCCAGCTTGACCACCTCGACGCTGGTGCTGCCGGGGACCGCTCCGGCGGTCGCGGTCGCGGTGAGGACCGACGTGCTGCTGGAAGTGGCGGCCGCGCCCTGCGCGGCCCCGATGCTGTTGAGGGACTTGGCGGCCGTTTGCAGCGCGCTCAGCCTGCTGCCGATGTCACCCCAGGCGGACTGCGCCGAGAGCGACGCGAGCCGCAGCGCGTTCATCTTGGAGACGGGGGCGCGCTCGGCGCCCATCAGCTGCGTGACGATCGACTGCAGGTCGATACCCGCGCCGAGCCCGCTGATGATCGAGCCACTCATGACGACCTCCTCGTCGACCCTGTGCGCGTCAACCTGCGCCGGCGCCCCCCTCGCGCCACGTCACCCCGGGGGAGAGGGTGCCTGTGACGCGAGGGGGGTCGGGATGGCCGGCAGCAGCTACCCGGCCGCTGCCAGACCAGTCCCGGCTGCTCAGCCCTTGAGCAGGGACAGCACGCCCTGCGAGGACTGGTTCGCCTGGGCCAGCATCGCTGTGCCGGCCTGGTTCATGATCTGGTTGCGGCTGAAGGTCGTCATCTCCTGCGCCATGTCGGTGTCGCGGATGCGCGACTCCGACGCGGACAGGTTCTCCACGGCCACGCCGAGGTTGGCGATGGTGTGCTCCAGGCGGTTCTGGAACGCACCGAGCGTGCCTCGGGCACCCGACACGACCGCGATCTGCGCGTCGACCGTGGCGATCGACGACGCCGTGACGCCGAGCGCGGTCGACACGGCCGAGAGGTCGACCGTGGAGAGGTCGAGCGACACGGTGTCCGTGGCGTTGGCCCCGACCTGGAACGTCCCGATGGCCGCCGTGTAGGTGCCGTCGAGAAGCTTGTTGCCGTTGAACTCCGTGCTGGTGCCGATGCGGTCGACCTCCGACGCCAGGGCGGCGTACTCGTTGTCGAGCGCGGTGTTCGCGGTGGCGCTGTTGCCACCGGAGTTGGCCCGCTGCACGGACAGGTCGCGCATGCGCTGCAGGATCGCGTGGACCTCGTTGAGCGCACCTTCGGCCGTCTGGGCGACAGAGATGCCGTCCTGGGCGTTCCGGCTTGCGACCTTGAGCCCGCCGATCTGGGAGCGGAGGGACTCGCTGTTGACGAGCCCCGCCGCGTCGTCGGCGGCCCGGTTGATGCGGTAGCCGCTGGACAGCTTCTCCAGCGACTTCCCCATCTGGCCCTCCGAGACCGTGAGGTTCCGGTAGGCGTTCATCGCCGCGATGTTGGTGTTGACGCGAAGCGACATG
>Ga0190269_10000261_pt1 | contig 28319 bp, 18 predicted proteins | sample Popmic249IS_FD_133749 | JGI IMG/M metagenome (GOLD analysis project Ga0190269, IMG submission 133749) | Populus adjacent soil microbial communities from riparian zone of Blue River, Arizona, USA - 249 IS | ecosystem: Environmental > Terrestrial > Soil > Riparian zone | place: USA: Arizona... | reverse complement strand
GCGCGCGCGTCTCGGCGCGCAACAACCGCGGCACGCGCAGCTGCGTGGCGCGGATCGCAAGCTCCGGCTCGCCGGGCTGCGCGAGCGCAGCCATCAGCGGCGCGGCATCTCGGCGCAGCGAATCGAGATCGACGAGGCGCAGGCCGAGCTCGGGATGCTCGGCGCGCGCACTTCGCGCGAGGCCCCACAGTCCGGCTTGCCACAGGCAAGCGACGCCTTCTTCGGGCGCGCTCGCCACGGCGCCGCGCGTGATCCACACGAGCTGCTGGGGCGCGTGCTCCGCGGCCAGAGCCGCCTGCAGCTCCGACAGGCCCTGCACCGTGAGCGCCTGCGTGTGAGCCGCGACCTCGCCCGGCTCGGCGCTCGGCCAGAGGCGAAGCACGCCCGCGAGACCGCTCGGGTGCACCGCGTCCGGCAGCGCGCGCGACAGCTGCACGCCTGCCGCTGTCAGCTGCGCCGCCAGCGTGTCCGCCTCATCGCTCGCATCCGCCACGAGCAGCCAGTTGCCGCTTACAACGGCGCTCGCGCCGTACGCGAGCGGCTGCCAGGCGACCTCGTACAGGTCGCGCGCACTGTTCACCTTCTGCGCGAGGCTTGCGCGCGTGGCGCGCCGCACCTGCAGTCCGGCGAGCTGGCCGACCCACGCACCGTGCGAGTCCCACAGGCCGATGTCGAAGCTGGCAGCCGCAGCGGATCGCTCCTTGCGCTCCACGCGCGCCGTGAGCTCCGTCAGGCCGCTGCGAGCGAGCGAAAACGACGCGATGCTCGCGGGCAACATGACCTCGTCGCCCGCGCACAGCAGCGTGCACACCTGGAGCGCAGCATCGAGCAGCGCGGGATGCACGCCGTAGCAGGCGCCCGCATCCGCCGTATCGGGCAGCGCCAGGCGCGCGAGCGCGACATCTTCGTTCAGCCGCACGGCCGTGCGCACGCCCCGGAAGCTCCCGCGGTAGCCGAGCCCGAGCCGCTCGAGCGCCGCGTACGCATCCGGGCCCCAGTCGTCGCTGTCCGCTACCGGCCAGCTCGGCGCACTCGGTCCGGTCGCTGGCGCAGCGGGCGCAGCGTTGGCCGTCGCGTGCAACGTCCAACCCGCCGCGTCGGCGCCGAGCGCGCGGCTGTGCACGGCGACCTCCAGCTCGCCGGCCGTGGACTCGGAGACCTCCACCTGCAGCTGTAGGCGGCCGTGCTCGGGCAGGACCAGCGGCGCGAGCAGCTCGAGCTGCGCGACCTGCAGCTCGGCGTCCGGACGCGCGCGCTGCAGCGCGGCGCGGCACAGCTCCAGCGTGGTGGTGCCGGACACCACGACCTCGCCGAACACCGTGTGATCCGCGAGCCAGCGCGCGCTGCGCCGCGACCACGTGCTCACGAATACACCGTGGCCGTCGCGCGGTGACTCGAGCCAGGTGCCGAGGAGCGGATGATCGCTGACCTCGAGCCCAGCCGCCGCGGGCTGCTGCTGCCGATCGACCCAGTAGCGCTGGCGCTGGAACGCGTACGTCGGGAGCGCCAGCACGGGCGCGCGCTCGCTGCCGAGCAGCTTCGCCCAGTCCAGCTCGTGGCCATGCACGTGCAGCTCGGCCAGCGAGCGATAAAGCTGAGTGAGCTCCCCGCGCTCGCGCTGCACGCTGCCGACCACCACTGTGCCCTCACCGAGCGCCGACAAGGTCAAGGCCAGCACGGGGTGCGCGCTGACCTCCACGAACACGCCGTGGCCATCCGCCATCAGCTGCGAAAGCGACGCGTCGAAGCGCACCGTCTGCCGCAGGTTCCTGCACCAGTACTCGGCGTCCAGCTCACCGCCCTGCAGCCGCTCGCTCGTGACCGTGGAGTACAGGGGGATCGCTCCGGCCCGAGGTGACAGATCCCCCAGAGCCGCTCTCAGCTGCGGCAGGAGCCCGTCCATCTGCGCGCTGTGCGAGGCGTAATCGACGTTCACGCGCCGCGCGAAGAGCGCCTTCTTTTCCAGCTCGGACAAGAGGTGCGTCAGCGCCTCGCTCTCGCCGGAGACCACGGTCGAGCTCGCGGTGTTCACGGCCGCGACCGACAGCGCGCCGCCGTAAGCGGCAAGCCAGCCTTCGACCTCGGCGACCGGGCGCTCGATCAGCAGCATGCCGCCCTGACCGCTGCGCTCGCGCACCGCCTGGCTGCGCAGCGCCACCACCTTCGCGCCGTCTTGCAGCGACAGCGCGCCGCTCACCACCGCCGCAGACACTTCGCCCTGGCTGTGGCCCACCACCGCGGCGGGGGTCACACCCAGCTCGCGCCACAGCGCGCTGAGCCCCAGGCTCATCGCGAACAGCGCGGGCTGCACCGCGTCGACGCGCGTCAGCGGGGGCAGCGAGGCATCTTCATCGCCGCGCAGCAGCGCCAGCACCGACCAACCGGTCCACGGCTTCAGCGCCGCGTCACACGCGCGGACTGTCTCCGCGAACACGGCGCTCTGCTCGAGGAGCGCGCGCCCCATGCCGGGCCACTGGCTGCCCTGACCGGGATACACGAACACGACCTTGCCGCCGCGCTGCACCTGGCCCTGCACGAGCGCGGCGTGGCGCTGTCCAGCGCTCAGCGCGTCGAGCGCGCTCAGCGCTTCGCTCGTGGAGCTCGACAGCACCGCCGCCCGCTGCGCGAAGTGCGTGCGGTGCAGCGCTGCGCTGCGCACGGCGGCGGGCAGCACGGCCTCGCCGCGCTCGCGCAGCCACGCCGCGAGCCGCCCGGCCTGCGCGCGCAGCGCGGGCTCGTCCTTGCCGGACACGACGAGCGGCAAACCCGCCGGCACGGGCGCGAGCGCGCTCGGCTCTGCCGCGCGCAGCGGCGCTTCCTCGACGATCAAGTGCGCGTTGGTGCCGCTCACGCCGAACGAGCTCACGCCCGCGCGCCGCACGCGCTCCCCGCGCGGCCACGCGCGCGACTCCTGCAGCAGCTGCAAGCCGCTGCCCTGCCAGGCGATGTGCGGGCTCGGCTGCTCGGCGTTCAACGTCTTCGGCAGCCGCTCGTGCTGCAACGCGAGCACCATCTTCATCAAGCCCGCGACGCCGGCGGCGGCGACGGTGTGGCCGAGGTTCGACTTCGCCGAACCCAGCTGCAGCGGACGCTCGCTCGGGCGGCCGGGACCGAACACTGCGGCGAGCGCGCCGGCCTCGATCGGGTCCCCGAGCGCGGTGCCCGTGCCGTGCGCCTCGACCGCATCGAGATCGGCCGGTGCCAGCCCACTCAGCGCGAGCGCGTCGCGGATCACGCGCTGCTGCGACGGGCCGCTCGGCGCGCTGAAGCCCTGGCTGTGCCCATCTTGGTTCACCGCGCTGCCGCGGATCACCGCGAGCACGTGATGGCCGCGCTCAGCGGCCGCGCTCAGCGGCTCGAGCACCACGATGCCGCAGCCCTCACCCCACGCCGTGCCGTCCGCGCTCGCACCGAAGCTCTTGCAACGACCGTCCGGCGCGAGGCCTCCGAGCTGCGTGAACTCGATGAAGAGGCTCGGCGTGGCCATCACCGTGACACCGCCGGCGAGCGCGATGTCGCACTCGCCCTGGCGCAGCGCCTGACACGCGACGTGCACGGCGACGAGCGAAGAGGAACACGCCGTATCGATCGTCAGCGCGGGGCCCTGCAGGCCGAGCACGTACGAGAGGCGCCCGGAGATCGCGCTGGCCGCCGTGCTCGTGGCCTGGTGACCGTCGAGGTCCTCGTCGCTCTGCACCGTGAGCCGCGCGTAATCGGAGCCGCATGCGCCGAGGTACACGCCCGTCGCGTTGCCCTCCGCGAGCGTGATGCCCGCGCGCTCGAGCGCCTCCCACGCGGTCTCGAGCACCAGGCGCTGCTGTGGATCCATGCTCAGGGCTTCGCGCGGCGCGATCCCGAAGAACGCAGCGTCGAAAGCGTCGCTGTCGTGGATGAAACCGCCCTCGCGCACGCAGCTCTTGCCGGGCGTGCCTGCCGTCGGGTCGTAGAGATCGAGGTGCGCCCAGCGCTCCGGGAACGGCTCGAGCGCTTCCGCGCCGCGCGCGAGGAGGTCCCAATATGCATCGGGGCTGTCGATGCCTGCAGGCAGCCGACAGGCCATGGACACGATGGCGATGGGCTCATCGCGCCGAGCCGCGAGCGGTGTGCGCGGCTGTGGATCCGCGCTGCCCGCTAGCGCGTCGAGCGCACTTGCGATGCTGGGCGAATCGAAGAACAAGGTCGCGGGAAGCTCGCGCCCGAGCGCCGCGCCGAGCTCGGCCGAGAGCTCGACGAGCGCGCGCGAGCCGAGGCCCAGCTCGGTCAGTGCGCGCTGGCGATCCACCGCAGCCGGCGCGAGGCTGGCGCGCCGCGCGACCAGCTCGACGAGGAGCGCCTCTGCGCGAGTCCGCTCCGCCGCCGTGAGCATCTGGATCGACACTGCCGCTGTCGGCTGCGGTGTGAACGTGGACTCCGGCTCTGGCGCGTAGTCCTTGCGCGCGATCTGCGACAGGTCCCCGGCCAGGAAGGCAGCCTTGCAAGCGCGACGGCGCACCTTGCCGCTGGAGGTCTTGAGCAGCGACTGCGGCCGGACGAGCACGATGGCACGCGGGGCCAGGCCGTGTACGTCGCTGACGGCGGCGCGGATGGCGTCGAACACCGGCTCGGGGTCCGCAGCGATCGTGGGCTTGGCCTCGGCGATGACGACGACGCGCTCGCCTTCGGGCGTGTCGACCGTGAACGCGGCAGCGCCGGAAGCGTAGATTGACTTGTGCGCGCGCTCGACCGTCAGCTCGACGTCGTGCGGATAGTGATTCGCACCATCGATGATCATCAGGTCCTTGAGGCGACCGGTGATGAACAGCTCGCGCTCGCGCACGAAGCCCAGGTCCCCCGTGCGCAGGTACTTACGGTCGCTGCCCGCGGCGTCACGCACGCGAGCGTGAAACGTCTCGGCCGTGGCGCGCTCGTCTTGCCAGTAACCGTGCGCGACGCTCGGACCGTGCAGCCAGACCTCGCCCACCACGCCTTCCGGACATTCCACGCACGTCGCGGGATCGACGATCTTCAGATCTTCGTACCAGTGACCACAGCTCACCGCCGGCCGACCGTTCGGGTTCGGCTCGGTGCGGCCCTCGAGCATGGCTTCCGGATCGAGGTGCAGCACGGTCGGCTCGCGCCGCGGGCGCCAGCCGCTGACCATGAGCGTGGCTTCGGCCATGCCGTAGCAGGGCACGAAAGCTTCGGGCCGGAAGCCGCAGGGCGCGAAGGTCTCGGAGAAACGTTTGAGCGTCTCCCAGCGCACCGGCTCCGCGCCGTTGGACGCCGCATCCAGGCGGCTGAGGTCGAGCTTCGCGAGCAGCTCCGGATGCCCGCCCACCTTGCTCACGCACAGCTCGTACGCGAAGTTGGGCGCACCGACGGAGTGCGCGCCGAAGTGTGAGATCGCGTGCAGCCAACGAAAGGGCTTCTGCAGAAAGTGCAGTGGCGACATCAAGGTCGTCGACCTGCCGGTATACAAGGTCTGGAGCGCCGGGCCGATCAGGCCCATGTCGTGCTGCAGAGGCAGCCAGCTCGCGTACACGTCTCCCTGCCAACCCTCTAGGTCTTGCTCGCTGGTTCGCGACGCTCTGCACATGACGCGCTGATTGCTCAGCAGGTTGCCATGGCTGACCATCACGCCCTTCGGCGTACCGGTGGATCCCGACGTGTACTGTAGGAACGCGATCGTGCTCGGGTCGATCGTGGGTGCTCGCCACGCGGACTCGATGCCGTCCGGGATCTCACTGCACACCTGCCAGCGCAGCGCGCGCAGGTCCGCAGCGCGCTCCGACATGGCGCGCGCGCTGTTCGCGATCGACGCCGTGGCGAGGACCAACCGAGGACGCGCGTTGGCGATGATCGCCTGCAGCCGCGGCAGCGTGCGCTCGGAGCGCGGCGGAAACGCGGGAACTGCGATCACGCCCGCGTACAAACAGCCCAGGAAGCTCTCCATGAACTCGACGCCAGGCGGAAACAGCAGGACGGCTCGCTCGCCCGCATAACCTGCGTCTTGAAGCCACGCGCCGATGGCGCGCGCACGGCGATCCAGGTCAGCGAAGGTCCATTCGCGGATCTCACCGTCGACCTCGCCACTCACGAGGAAGCGGTAAGCCAGGGCGGACGGCTGCGTCCTGGCCCGGGACACGGTCAACTCCACGAGCGTTACTGGATCGAACATGGGTGCGGCTCCACGCGAACGGAATGAACACTGACGACGAGCTCACGCGTTTGTCCACACCCCCTGGCATCTCACAGCGTAGGCCAGAGGGTCCCCCGCTCAGCCTGGCAACCGGGAACAACCGTGCGACATCGTACTTCTCGGCACTTAGCTTGCGTTGGCGACTTCGGTCAAGACGATTGTCCTCGCGCAGTCAGGTCGTGACACAAGCAGCGCACAGAACAGTAAGTCAAATCTACGTCTATCGGCTTGGCGTTAGTAAGCATCTGCCGCAATGCGCCAGATGGCTGGCAGTGCGGTGCAGAGCAAGCCGCGCGCGCTCGTCGCAGAAAGCAGCTGCGTGCCCCCTGCACCCGGCGCAAAGCGTCAGATGCGGGACGATCCTTGCGGAGCTGTCGAGGCGTGTGCTGGGCTGCGTGGGGTGTCATCTACATTCGAGACATCCACCGTTCAAAGCCCGCCGCCTGCGCGTGCTCGGAAGATGGCGCTCACGGCGCGCCTCGAGCGCATCGCGCGCTCGGAGAAGCTCGCGCTCGGCCTGGTGCTGACCACGTTTGTCTTGTCGTTGCCGAGCCTGGCTTCCGGACCGTTCATGGACGACCACTGGGTCGAGCTGGCGGTCTCGCAGAAAGACAATCCCTGGCGTTCGCTCGACGTGGACGCCGAGACGATGGCGCGAGCGCGTGACGTGGGCGGTGCGGGCTGGTGGGGCAGTCCCAACCTGTCTGCCAAGTTCTTCAGGCCGCTCGCGTGTGCGCTGCACTGGTTCGAGTTTCGCCACTGGCCGAACGCCAAGTGGGCGATGCACCTCGTGAATCTGGTGATCTACGCCGCTCTGGTCGCGCTCGCGACGCTCACCTATCGCCGACTGAAGGTCGATCCACGCGTGGCAGGCATCGCCGCGATCATGTTCGCTCTGGACGATGGGCACGCCATGTCAGCGGGCTGGATCTCCGGGCGTAACACCTTACTGGTGACCATGTTCGTGATGGCCGCGGTACTCGAATATATCAAGGCGCGTCAGGCGCCCGAGCCCAGCTGGAGCTTCACGAGTGTGCTGTGTTTCGCGCTCGGCCTCTCGGCTGGCGAGTCGGGCATCTGCGCGCTCGCGTATCTGGGCGCTTACGCATTGCTGCTCGACCAGGCGAAGCTCATGTCGCGCATTCGATCGCTCGTGCCGCATGCGCTGGTCGCGATCGGCTGGGCGCTCGTCTACGTCTCGTCGCGCGCGGGCACGCACGGGCTCACGCTGTACCGCGAGCTCAAGAGCCCGCTGGCGCTGCTCGAGCAGGGCCTCTTGGATCTTCCGGCGTGGCTGCTGTCCCTGCTCGGGCCCAGCGTCGTGAGCGTGTCCGTGCTCGTTCCGCCCGCGCCCGTCCGGCTGGCTTGCCTCGTGTTGGTGGTGCCCTTTGCGCTCTGGCTCTGGCCCACTTTGAAGCGGGATCCGGTCGCGCGCTTCTTCGCGCTCGGCACGCTCTTGTGCCTGCCGCCGATGTTCACGACCATGCCGCAGGATCGGTTGCTCGCGATCGCCAGCTTCGGTTCGTTCGGCTGCATCGCGTGCATGCTCGGCAACACGCGCGAGAGCTTCCTCGGCTCCGTGCGCTGGGGGCGGCCCGCGTACGCCGCAATGCACCTCGGGCTTGCTCCGCTGCTGTTCATCCCCAGCTTGAGCTCTTCCGCGCTGCTGCAGCCGGGCATACGCAGTGTGATCGAACAGTTGGGTGACAAGTCCGGCGAGGACGTGGTGGTCATCAATACGCCCTCGGAGTGGTTGCATCCTGCCGTGTTGTGCACGCTGCGGAACACGCGGCAGCCGCTGCCCGCGACGTTCCATCCCCTGTATGCCGGCAGCGGGACCCCCGAGGTGACGCGCGTCGACGCGCGCACGCTCGAGATGACCGTGCCGGAGGGCTGGGGAGGCATGCCGCTCGAGTCCATGGCCGGAGCGCGCGTGCCTCAGCTGCCGAAGGCGGGCGACGTAGTCGATCTCGAACGCCTGCGAGTGCGCGTTCTGGCAGATGCCGAAAACGGGATGCCGCAGCGCGTACGCTTCGAGTTTCCGACGGACCTCGAGGACCCCAAGCGCATCTGGTACTACTGGCGCGGCAAGGAGTTTCTTCGCTGGACGCCCCCTGCCGCCGGCCAACACATCACATTCGAGCCTGTCACTGCGCTGTCCTTTGCGATGTGACGGTGGGCGTGACGTCGCTCGGCGAACGCCGCGCGACGTCTGCCGCTGCACTCAGGTCTGCATGCACACGCCGCCGTTCACCCCGAGCTCCTGACCCGTGATGTAAGAGGCTTCTTCCGAGGCGAGAAAGAGCGCCGCAGCCACGACTTCCTCGGGCTTGCCCACACGCCCCATCGGAACCTGTGGCAGCGCACGCTCGACGACTTCGGGAGGATAGGCGTCGTACAAACCCACTTCTATATATCCGAGCAGCAGTGAGTTGACAGTAATACCCTTCGTCGCGACTTCCCTCGCGGTGACGCGCGTGAAGCCTCCGATGCCAGCCTTCGCCGCGGCATAGGCGCTCATTCCAAAGCTACCCAATTGCGCCGCGCTGGATGAAATGCTCACGATTCGTCCGTAACCGCGCGCACGCATCTGAGGCAACACCGCCTTCGTGCACAAAAACGCGGCCTTCAAGCCGTTGTCGATGACCGCGTCCCAGTCAGGCTCCGATAGCTTCCATACGGGTGCGTCGCGCACGACGGCGGCATTGTTGACGAGCACATCGATGTGGCCCAGCTGCTCCGTGGCGCGCGCCACCATGTTCCCGACGTCGCTCGGCACGCTCACGTCGGCGCGGACAGCCAGCGCACGCCTGCCGAGCGCGCTGATGCTGTCTACCACTTCACGTGCGCCCGCTTCGCTTTCACGATAGTTGACCACGACATCTGCGCCCTCACGCGCGAAGCCCAGCGCCAGGTGGCGGCCCAGTCCCCTACCACCGCCTGTCACCAGAACGACTCTGTCTTTGAATCTCATTCATCGCTCCTGTTGCTCGACTGAACAGTTGCAACACTAACTCGTATAGCGACCCACCAAGTCAAGCACTAGCAAGGTTTCGTTACGACACAGAACTAGCGTCGCGGTTGACAACTGTGCGCTGACCTGAGTACAGACCGTCGAGTCGCACCTGTCTTGCCAGCAGATGTCCGTCCCAGCTCGGCCCAGCACACGTGCGAAGGAGTGACGAATGGCGCATGTAATTATCGGCACCGGGAGCTATCTGCCCGAGCAGGTCCAGACCAATCACGACATCGAAGCGATGGACAACGACTGGGCGCCGCAGCCCAAAGGTCCAGCGACGCTGCACGAGTGGGCAGTCACGAAGCATGGCGCGGTGAAGCGCCATCGCGTCTCGCCTGGCGAGTGCAACTCGGACCTCGCAGCGCAGGCCTGTCGCAACGCGCTGAGCGACGCAGGCCTCGACGTGAAAGACATCGACCTGATCGTGATGGGCACGTGCACCGCGGATCAGCGCATGTCGTCAGGAGCCGGTGCAGTGCAGGCGAAGATCGGCTCGATGGCCAAGTTCATCCAGGTGGACGCCGCGTGCAGCGGGTTCGTCGACGCACTGCTCGTCGCCGAAGGCATGCTGAGCACCGGCCGCTACAAGACGGCGTTGGTCGTCGCGGTCGACGTGACCAGCGCGATCCTCGACCCGCAGACGTTCGTGCCGTGGACGATCTTCGGCGATGGTGCCGGGGCAGTCGTGCTGCAGTCGCGTCCCAGCGAATACGGCATTCGGGGCTTCGCGACCGGCTCCGAGGGCGCGCTCGGACACTACGCACAGATTCGCGGTGGCGGCAGCAAGCTTCCATTCTCCGAACAGGTGTTGCGGGACCGCACGCAGTACGTCGAGTTCAAGTTTCCGCTCATCCACAAGTGGGCGATCGATCATTTCGTGCGCGGCGTGCGCGAGTCCACGAGCGCCGCGGGCATCGAGCTCGCAGACGTCAAATGGGTCATCCCGCACCAGGCGTCGAACAACTTGATGCACCAGCTGTCCAAGCGTTTGTCGATCCCGTTCGACAAGTTCTACATGACGTACGAGCAGACGGGGAACACGTCGGCAGCCTCGGTCGCGATCGCGCTCGATTACGCCAACAAGGCGAACCAGCTCGCGGACGGCGATTGGCTGGTGATGCCCGCCGCGGGCACGGGATTGCAATGGGGTGCCGTGGCCTATCGCTGGTTCGACTATCGCGCGGAGCGCAGCGTGAGCGCCGACTGAACGCGCCTCCTGCCGAGCTACATCACTGACACTAACTTTGGAGGATCTGTGCCAACGCCATCCATCATCCCCCTCGGCAGCACGCCCAAGCCCGGCCCGGTTCCGGACTCGATGTTCGCTGCAGTCATCCGCCCCGAGCGCTACGGGCCGCCCCAGCAGGCCTTCAAGATCGAGGAGGTCGCCGTGCCGAGCTTCGGCGCCGATCAAGTCCTCGTGTACGTGATGGCGTCCGGGATCAACTACAACAACATCTGGGCCGGCCTCGGCAGGCCGCTCGACGTCGTGGCGGCGCGGCGCCGTCTCGGCGACACGACCGAGTTTCACATCGGCGGCTCCGAAGCGAGCGGCATCGTGTGGGCCGTCGGCAAGAACGTGAAGAGCGTGAAGGTCGGGCAGCCGGTGATCGTCTCCGGCTGTCGCTGGGACGAGCGCGCAGAGGACATTCGCATGGGCGCGGACCCCATGACGTCGACCTCACAGCGGGTGTGGGGCTACGAGGACAATCACGGCTCGTTCGCGCAGTTCACTGCGGTGGACGAGTACCAGTGTCACCCCAAGCCTGACAGTTTGACCTGGGAGAACGCGGCTGGCCTGTGTTGTGCAGCGACCGCGTATCGCATGATGCGCGGCTGGCCTCCACATCAAGTCGGCCCGGGCGATCCTGTGTTGATCTGGGGTGGCGCGGGCGGCATCGGATCCATGGCGATTCAGCTCGCTCGCCTGTTCGGGGCGCGGCCCATCGCGGTCGTGTCCGACAAGTCCAAAATCGAATTCTGCAAGGAGCTCGGCGCGGAGGGTGTGATCGATCGCAGTGAGTTCTCGCACTGGGGTCGGCTGCCATCGGAGCCCGCGGCGGCGAAGCAGTGGGCGAGCGAAGCCAAGCGCTTCGGCGCGAAGTTCTGGGAGGCGCTCGGTGAGCGCAAAAACCCAAGGCTCGTGATCGAGCACCCCGGGCAAGCCACGCTGCCCACCTCGATCTTCCTGTGCGACAACGCAGGCATGATCGTGATCTGCGGTGGAACGTCGGGCTACTACGGCGACGTGGATCTGCGCTACCTGTGGATGCGTCAGAAGCGCCTGCAAGGCAGTCACTTCGCGAACCGCCAGCAGGTCTCGGCCGTCATTCACCTGGCAGGCACCGGCCGCCTGAACCCGTGTGTCACGGAGGTAGCGCCGTTCTACGAGATCGGCGGCCTGCACCAGCTCATGTTCGAGAACAAGAGCGCACGTGGCAACCTCGCCGTCCTCGTCAACGCACCGGAGCGAGGGCAGAGCGTTTATCCGGCGTGACGCTGAGGTGTTAGGCGCCTGAGACGCTGTCTCGACTGGACGCGGACTTCGGGCTCCAGGCTTCAGACTTCAGGGTTTAGTCTTCCCTGAAGCCTGTAGTCCGGAGCCCGGAGCCCTTTTCCTGTCTCACAGTGAGGCTTGCAGCTGTTGCTCCGCGACCGGGCGCGGCACGTCGATGCGATCGAACAGGAGGGCGCGCGCTTCCTTCGACTGGAGCAGGCGGCTGAGCTTCTTCGGCAGAAACAGGATCACCAGCAGGCCGTCGCCGTCCGCGGCATCACCGATTCCGGCGTTCCACGCGGGTGCACCTGCGAAGGCCCAGTACATCGTGGGTACGATGTCGCCGAACGGGATCCCGTACAGGTCGAAGCCGCGCCAGTTGCCGACCATGAAGTCGCCGCGACCCGGCTGGAAATACTCCGAAAACGTGCGAATGCGCTGGAGCCAGCCAGGACGCGCTTCGAGCGCGCGACGCGTCGCGTGGAAGTGGATGCCCTTGGTGCCGAACTCGTCGAGCTGCCTGCGCAGCCCAGCTGCAGTGGCCGCCGCATCCATCTTCACGCCCACGGGCTGCGCCACCACCGTCACCAGGTTGCCCACTAGGTTGTCAGGCAAGCCCGCACGGCTGCGATAGTTGAGCGTGATGCACAGGTTGTTCGGCGTCGTCGGCTGCTGGAAGTGTCGAATGATCGAATACAGGTGAGCGGACACGGCGTCGTTGGTGCTGACGCTCGCGTGCGTGCTGTAGGCTTCGCGGATCTTCTTCACTGTGGCTTTGGGGAAGACCAGATCCTGGCGCGCAGCAGGCTTCGCCGTGGCGTAAGCAAACTCCGCAAGCTCGCGCCACGACCCGACGCGCCACGCCGGACGCGCCCCGGGGATATCGGGCAGGTGCTCGCTGAGGTACGCATCTTGATCGGGGGCGATCAGCGGCTTGACGTACGGACGCTCGCCGTAGGCTGCGGCCCAGGCGCGCAAGAGCAACATCAAGCTGTTCAGATCACCCATCATGTGATTGCAGCGAATCCCGATCACGGCGCCGTCCGGTGCGTTGGTCAGGCGCACGCAAAACAGCGCCGCTCCGCGAAACATCATCGCGCCGACGGAGACGTATGGGCAGACCTCGCGCGGACGTTCGGCCTTGATCGCGGTGATGAGCTCGGCCAGCGAGCTCTGGGTCTCGACATGCTCGAAGAGCGCACCATCGGCATCGTGCAGGATGTCGAAGCCATCACGGCGCACGGAGAGTCTGCCCGCGTACGTCGGAAAGTCGCTCAGCACTTGCGAGAGCGAGCGCGCGAGGCGCTCCGGATCCAAACGCTGAGGAAAGACGAACGCCGCTTCGGCTGCATAGCCCGCGTACAACACGTCCAGAATGGAACAACGTTGCTTGCCCGCGGTGGGATGGAGCGGTTTGATCCTTTGCGATTTCATAACGTCTGACTTTGACAGTTGCCGCCAGACTCGAAGCTGTCAATAGCCTCGTCCCGCAGCGAGCAGCGGCAGCGCTCGCTCGCGCGCTTTGACGTAATCGCGCTGTAAGCGGTGCGGGTTACGGAGCGCGCAAATCAAAATCTGGCAACTGCTCGTTCGCCCTCAAAACGGGTCCAGCCAGCGCACCCCCGCCGTCATCCCACGCGAATCATGGAATGGTTATGAAAAGGTCGGGTGCGACACGGTGCGGACGCCAGTAGCTTTGTATGCGTCATCAGGGAGTGCCGGAACATCAAGTTGGAGAAGTTCTATGGCTGTCTTAGCTCGACAGGTGATCTATCTCGAAATCGCAAAAATCGAGCGCGACGCAGAGCTGCAGGCGCGGGTGGGTCTGAACGAAGAAGTCGTGAAGGACTACGCCGAGCAGATGGCGGCGGGCGCCACGTTCCCGCCCGTGCTCGTGTTCGAGCGACCCGGCGCGTGGGCGCTCGTCGACGGCTTTCACCGCATCGCTGCCCGCGAGTCGCTGGGCCTCGACACGGTCCTCGCCGAGACGCGCGCGGGCACGCGGGACGAGGCGATCTGGTATGGCCTGGCTGCCAACCAGAAGCACGGCCTACGCCGCAGCAACGAAGACAAACATCGCTGTGTAGTCAAAGCATTGACACATCCTCAGGCACAGCTGTTGAGTGACCGGCAGCTCGCCAGTCACTGCGGTGTACACCACTACACAGTGAGCCGCATACGCCGGCAGCTCGAGACCAGTCAAGTCATCGAGGTGAAGGACACGCGCGTCGTCACGCGCGGCGGCGTCAGCTACATCCAGAGGCTCCAGAAGCGGCGCAGCGCACCTCTGCCAGCGTCCACGCAACACGCGGTAGGGAGCCCGGTGGCGGTGCCCGAGGCGCCCGCGCTGGGCGCCGTCCCATCCGAGCCGGAGATCGAGCGCTCCGGCGTGTTTCCGCCGGCTACGCTGGTCGCAGCGGCCGAGAACACCGCCGACACGCCCGTGACGGGCTCTTATCCGCGGCTCTCGCGCAGACTGGAGTGCGTGAGTCACGCGCCTGATCAGCCGAACCTCCAGGAGCGTCTGCGGCAGCTGATCCGCTCGGCCCATGGCAACGTGGATGAAGCACTCGAGGAGCTCACGCGGGCACAATGTGAATCGGACCGTTATCTCAAGCGCTTGCTGCTGCACCTCACGCATCTTCGTCGCGAGCTCAGCTCGGCCGAGGGTCGTCTCGCAGAGCCTGCGGAGGCGCGGTTGCACGGCGTGCAGGGCAGCTAGGGGCCGCCCGCGCTCCAGACGGCGAACGGTAAGCCGCACGCGCGAGACCGGATGTAGCGTGCGCACGGCGTGCGCAATGGGCGAGCGCGTGTGGCTTGCGCGCTCGCCCATATTCATTTTCGGAGCCGTTAGACTGTCCGTTGTGGCCTGCAACTGGCGCAATGCGTCAGATGGCCGCCACACTCAGAGCGCAAGCCAGCCGGCGAGCCCGCCCGTCCAGAATACCCACGCACACAGCACGAGCCACGCCACGCCGTACAGCAGCTTAACCCGCGTCCAGTACTGTTCGATCGCCTGCTCGGAGAACGGCACGACCAGCGCGAGCACACTCACGGCAGCGGCCCAGGGCTGCATGAACAGCGCCGCGTAGAGGGAGCACGACACCATCTGCACGCGCGCGAGCAGCAAGGTGCGGCGCTTGCCCAACACGACGCCCGTGGTGCGCACCCCTTCTACGGCGTCCTCGTCGGCGTCGCGCATCACCTGGATGGTCTCGAAGACACCGGAGAACAGGCCGAGCTGCACGGCCATCCACAGGCCGACTGTGTTCGTGATGGGCGTGCCACAGAGCGGCATCGTGATGCCCCACAGAATCATCGCGATGATGTCCAGGTAAGGCCGGTGCTTGAGCTGGGCCGAGTACCAGAAGCAGATGCCACCACCCGCGATGAGAGGCACGAACAGCCCGCGGTCGTAGGCGAGCGCCACACCCACCAGAAGCGCGACGAGCGCCCACTGGGCGAACAATGCGGCGCCCTTGTGGGCTGCGAGGAACTGAGACTTCTGACGATCTTTGTCCGCGGACTGCAGATCGATCTCGATGTCTAGATAGTCATTGTTCAGATACACCAACGCGTTCAGCACGAACGCAAACAGTGTGCGCACCACGACGTCGCCGAACGGCAAGCCGAGCGCCAGCGCGATCGAGGTCGCGGCCGCGAGGTTGGCCATCTCGAGCTTGCGAATGCGATAGGCGACGACGCCTGCGACGATTTTCAGTCCCGCAAAAAAGCCGCCCGCGTCCGGCACCGTTGTGTCTTGCGCAGGCGCGCGTTGTGTCAGCTCCGCTTCCATATCCCCTCGTGCATCTGCGTCGGGTACGCGACGCGTTCGCAGATGACGGCGTGAGACGTGCCATCACCAGCCGCAGCGCAGCAGCTGCTTGCGTGGAGTAGAGACGCAAGACAGCGCAAGAATCAACAACATGTTGACTACTGCGCGGTGCAGGCAGCCTAGTGTGGCGAGCCTGTTGGGGTCGACGTCGCCAGCCTGCAGGAGGCCCCTGGCGCTGCTGCTCTCAGCTGCAGCGCCACGGCATCCGGGCTACCCTTTGTCGCTCGTGACTGGCAGCTACAAACATCCGGCACAAAGCGCCGGATGTTTAGCCGAGATGCTTCGACAGTCGAAGCGCAAGAGCAGATAATGTTCTCTTCAATAGCCAGGAGGGGCTTGAAACCCACCGAGCACGGCCTCGAGGCGCGCGGCGAAGTCGATGGGCGTCCGGTCCTCCAGGTAGGGGCCGATGATCTGCATGCCCACAGGCAGTCCGCTCGGCGTGCGGCCGACCGGCACCACCGTCGCAGGCAGAAGCGCGCTCGTGGCGAGCGACACCCACGCGTACAGGTCGTCGTAGCAGCGCTCGGCTCCATCCACGCGCAGCTTGCGAAGCGGCTGCGGCGAGCTGTGGTCGTGCGGGAACGCTGTCGTGATCGTCACGGGCGTGAGCAACACATCGTACGTCTCGAAGAATTGCTCCCAGCGTGCGCGCTCCTGGGCGCGCCGCTCGTTCGCCGTCAACCAGTCGCGGTGCCGCAGGAGAGCATTGCGCGCGAACGCAACCATTGGCGGCGGCACGTCCGGCGGCGCAGCGTTCAGCGCCTCCAGCCTGCTCACCTGCTTCGCCGGCAGGCCCTGCCCCATCACCGGATCGAGCAGCTGACGGTAGTTGGCGTACACCTCGGATAGCACCAGCGCGGGCTTGTCTTCGCGCACGTTCACGCCGTGCGCGCGCAGCGCATCGAGCGCTCGCTCCAGACAGGCTCGCGTCGCGTCGTCCACCGGGAAGCTCGCGTCATCGAGCAGCGCGGCCACCCGGTAACCACGGAGCTCCTGCGAGCGTGCCGCTGGCAGCTGCAGAGTGTAGGCCCTTGCGGAGTCTGGCGCCGGCCCCGCCAGCACATCCATGAGCAGCGCCAGGTCGTCAGCGCAGCGCGCGAACGGGCCCATCACCCCGAGGTCATGGTCGCTGCGCGCACCGGGGGCGGGCGGGATGTGTCCGCGCGCAGGAATGATGCCGTGCGTCGGCTTGTGCCCAAACACGCCGCAGAAATGCGCCGGATTGCGGATCGAGCCCGCGATATCGCTGCCTACCTCGATGGGAGTGAGCCCAGCAGCCACGGCGGCAGCTGCGCCGCCGGACGATCCGCCCGGAGTGCGACTGACATCCCAGGGGTTGTTCGTGGTACCGAAGATCGCGTTGTACGTCTGGGCATCGGCACAGAACGCTGGCACGTTCGTCTTCCCCAGAAAGATCGCGCCGGCCGCTCGTAGCCGCTGCGCGACGATCGAGTCTGCAGCCGGCACATGCTCGCGGTACAGATTGGCCCCGCAGGTCGTGCGCACGCCGGCGACCTCGAACGCGTCCTTCAACGTCATGGGCACGCCGTGCAATGGACCGGACCACGCGCCACGAGCAGCAGCCTCATCGGCCCGACGCGCTGCGGCGCGGGCCCCATCCACATCCAGTGTCACGACCGCGTTCAAAGCCGGATTCAAGCGCTGAATGCGCCCGAGAAAGTGCTCGACGAGCTCGACGCTGGACAGCTCGCGCCGCCGAATTCTCCGAACCAGCTCACGAGCGCCGACGAAGCCGAGCTCATCCATGCGCGGATGAAATCGCAAGCGCCACACGCCCGCAACACCCACGGCGTGAGAGGGCCGTCCCAGGTCATGGCCGACCACAGGCACTTGTGCCGTCAGTATTGGCGGTGGCAGCGGGCATCGAAGCGACGCGAGAAAAACCCAACGAGGCGTGCGGATTTTCAGGGCTCACGGTCCGTTCTCTGCAAATGTCGTCCTTGCAGAGGAGAGATTGGATGAGCCATCTCCATGGGTTGGGTCTGCGCTTCGGGTTACTGGTCTCGACTGTGTGTGTCGGCTGCGATCCGCTCGCGCCGCAGAGTTACTGGGGTGAATCGAGCCTGAGCCTGCAGGCGAGCGTGCAGCTCGAGGGCCAGGCGCTGCCGAGCGGCCTCAGGGTAGCCGTCGCCTTCCTCGCGAGCCACAAGGACACGCTGCGGCTGGTCGACGCTCAGGTCCACGGCGACTTTCCGGGTCGGTTTCGCCTGGACCTGGAGCAGGCACCGCCCGCCGACGCACTGATCACGAAGCGCGATCACGCGGATGCGGGCCGCATCGCTCTGGGCGTGATCGCCGCCCTACCCGCCGGACATCCGAGCTACGTCGATCTCGCAGCCGAAGGCCCCGTGTCGACGGGCCCGCTCGGTCAGTGCGACGCCAGTGGCTGCGACTGTGGCGCGGCCGGGTGCGAGCGCGTGGTGGAGACGTGCGTGCGGGAACATTTCATGCCGTGTTACGTCCAGACATTCAACTGTCCGAACGCCAACAGCAAGAATGCAGAGTGCACGGAGCTCAGCCACGAAGGCGACGAGTCCATCACGCGCTTGCCGTGGACCGTGCTGGCCGGAGCCTCGACGAACTATCTCATCGCGTTTCTAGAGCAGGACGCGCCGGCCGGCGGCTTGTACGCAAAGGCGCTGAATGCCGAGACCGGTCTGCGCTCGGGCTATCACTTGCTCGCAGTCGAAGAGGCACCTGCAGCACCGGACGCTTGCGACGACATCGCGCAGTCGCTCGTGGATTCTCACAACGAGTCCTACGGCACCGACGATACGCTCGAGGAGCTGCGCAGTGGGATCTGCGACGGCGCGCCGTGCATGGGCCAGCGCTGGGCTAGCTTCGATGAGCAGATCGAAGATCGCATCGAGCTCACGGGCTGCCGCGAGCCCAAGAAAAAGCTGCGCGCGGTCTCCTCCGATGAGCCCATCGCCGTCGAGCTCGGCAAGGTCCTGCTGCTGGACTCTCTGCACCTGTGACACTACGGGCAGCGAGCTTCGCCGAGCTGTACCGTCTGCATGCGCCGGGCGCGTTTCGACGCGCCCTGTGCTTGCTGCGCAGCGAGGCCGACGCGCACGAGGTCGTGCAAGACCTGTTCGTGTCTCTGCTCGAGCGCCCGGAGCAATATGCCGGGCGCGGCGATCTGACGGGCTTCATGTACAAGGCCATCACCCATGCCTGCCTCAACCGCCTGCGCAATCAGCGCAACCGGGCGCGCCTGATCCACGCCCACGTGGTGCCGCGCATGGCGCCGCAGCCACGAGCGGCGCCAGCAGAGCAGCTCGCGACCTTGCTGTCGGAGCTCGCGCGCATGCCGGAGACCCTGGCGCTGGTCGCGGTGTACTACTTCGTCGACGGCATGACACACGATGAGATCGCGCCACTGCTCGGTTGCTCGCCGCGGCAGGTCGGCAACCTCGTGGCGCAAGTCGAGGGCTGGTCGGCCGAGGAGCAACGCGCATGAGTGAGCCCGTGCAACACGCGTCTGATTTTCTACTCGACCGGGCGAGCGCAAACGAGCTTCCGCCGGCAGCGCTGGCTGCGCTCGAGGCCCACCTCGCACAGTGCAGAGCGTGCAGCGCGCGCCGGGGCGCGCTGATCGAGCAGCGCAGCGCATTTCTGCGCCGCGCGCCGGACTGGGAAGCGTACGCGCGGGACGGCTCACGCAAACAGCGGCGCATGCCGGGCTGGTGGGTGAGCGCCGGCGTGAGCCTGACGCTTGCGGCGAGCATGTGGCTCGGCTTCGTGCGCGCTCCGCGCGGCGCCGCGCCTACGAGTGAAACAGCGGTGCGCGCCAAGGGCGAACCGCAGCTCGGCTTCTACGTCAAACGCGGCGCGCAGGTGTGGCGCGGTCGCGCTCGCCAGCCGATCCGCGCCGGTGACGTGCTGCGCTTCACGTACTCCACGCCGAACGCAGCTCATCTCGCCGTCTTCGGTCGTGACGCAAACACGGCGACGACGCTTTACCCCGCGACGGCCCAGGCCGCGCGCATCGGCGCGGGTGTGAATGTGCCGCTCGACTTCGGGCTCACGCTCGACGCAGAGCCGAGCACGCCTGTGGTATACGCGCTGTTCTGCCGCGAGACATTCGCGGTCGAGCCGATCAGACGTCAGCTGGGTCGCGCGGGCCCGCCGCCCACAGCGGCGGACGGTTGCAGCTGGCAAATCCTCGAGCTCGTGCGGGATCCATGAGAGCCCTGCTTCTGACTGTTTGTTTCGTCCTGTGGGCGTGGCCGGTGCACGCCCACGTCCAACGCTTCGCGTTGATCGTCGGCAACGACACCGGCTCCGCCGATCAGGAGCGCCTGCGCTACGCGCTGCACGATGCGACGCGTATGTCCGAGGTGCTGCGCGAGCTGGGCGGCGTCGAGCCTGCGGACATGGTCGTGCTCCGCAACGAGCCGGCCGACGTGGTGCGGCGCTCGCTGATCTCGCTCAATGACCGCATCCGCAGCGCGCGCGAGCTACCCGACACGCAGGTCATGTTGCTCGTCTACTATTCGGGCCACGGCGACAGTGCGGGGCTGCGGCTGTCTGGCAGCTTCCTGCCGCTCTCGGAGCTGACGCAGCTGGTGCGCGGCTCGGCTGCGGACATCCGCGTGTTGATCCTGGATGCCTGCCGCTCCGGCAGCATCACGGAGACCCGCGCCAAAGGCTGGCACGTGGTCGATCCGTTCCCGCTGCCGCAGGAGCAGCTGCCTGGATCGGGTCTCGCTTACCTGACGGCCAGCTCGGCGGACGAGGTCGCCCAGGAATCCGAGCAACTGAAGGGCTCGTTCTTCACGAGCTCGCTGGTGACCGCGCTGCTCGGGGCAGCCGACAGCGATGGTGACGCGGCCATCTCGCTCGACGAGGCATATCGCTATGCCTACGATGCCACATTGCGAGCCACCAGTCAGACGTTGCTCGGGACACAACACCCGAGCTTCCGGTATGACCTGAGTGGTCAGGGCGCACTGATCCTGAGCCGCTTGCACGAGCGCAGGGCGGAGCGCAGCCTCGTGCGCTTCCCCGACGCGCACTCCGTCGTCGTGCTGCGCGACCATGCCGACGGCCCGGTGGTCGCGGAGGTGGGCCGCAGCGGCCAGCGGCTGCTCAGCTTGCCTCCCGGGCGCTACTTCGTGCGCGCGCGCGGAGAGCACGTGGTGTACGAAGGCGAAGTGCAGGCGCTCGCAGGCGTGTCCCTCGCCCTGTCGCTCGATCAGCTGCGGCGCATCGAAGGCGCGCACCTGATGCGTCTCGCGGGCAAAGGGGACAGCGCTCCGTCGGTCGCGCACAAGCTCGAGCTCTCGGGTTTTCTGAACACGCCGCTCGAGGTGGCCACGCAGGCTTGCTACGGCGCTGGCGTGGGCTACTGGCTCGAGCTCGCGCCGCTCAGCTTGCAGTTGCGGCTCGGCGCGTGCAGCAGCGTCTCCGTGCCTGAGGCCGGTCTCGAGAGCCGCTTGACGGCGTATCGCGGCGAGCTCGCGGCGCACCGCGTCTGGGACTTTCGACCGCTGTCGCTCGCGCTGGGCGTCGGCGCCGGCGTCTCGGTGATCGAGCAGCACTTCGAGACCGTGCGACCCGCGCCGCAGCGCACGGCGGCAGTCCCGTTCCTGGCGATCACCGGCCGCGTCGAGTGCGATCTGAGCGCCGGCTGGTTCGCAGCTCTGGAGATGGGCGCGGAGACGCACTTCCTGCAGCTGCGGCGCACGCGCATGGACATGCAGCGCAGCGCAGTCAACTTCGTTTGGACCCCGGCGCTGAGCTTCGGCGTCCGTTTGTAAAAGCATCACGCGAAGAAGACCGTGGGCTCCACTTCGGTGCTCTGTTTGGCTCACGCGCGTTCGTTGTGTGACACTCAGCGACCGTCGGTAGCCTGGTAGCCGCACCACGTACATCGTATTGGCCAGACATCATGGTTTAGTCCAGGTGACACAATTTTGTTCTCATCGCGTCGTGAGCACGCGACCATGCTCGCGTGCTCGGTGTAGTCACGCGCGACTGCTGCTCTCGCCGCGTTGGCATGTTGCCGGTGTGCGCAGGTTTGCTGCTCGTAGCTGCGCTAGGCTTGCGTGCGCCTGCTCTGCACGCTCAAGCCGCGCCGCCGACCGCGGCTGACGCAGGCACGCAGCCCGATGCCTCGGAGCAGCCGCCCCCGGATGCAGGCCCGCAGCCCGATGCGGCAGCAGGGCCGCCGCCTGACGCCGGCTCGCCTCAGGCCGGCGCAGAATCGCCGGCCCACGCTGGCTCGCCAGCTGCTGCGCCGAGCGCGCCCCCGCCTGACGCCGCTGGGCCAGGTGCTGCACTGCAGAGCCCTCCCGCTGCCGCTCCGGCTCCCGAAGTGCCCACGCCCGCAGCTGGCACCCCACCGGTCGCGCTTCCTGCGCCGGCCACAGAACCACCGCAGCCGCCGCTGCGCGCGGCGCCCGCCGCTCGCACTCCGCCCCCCGAGACCGGTCAGGTCTGCGAGGCCGGCGCAGCCTGCAGCGGCGAGCTGAGCGCGCGTGCCAGCGTGGACTGGATCACGGCCGCGCGCGGCGTTCTGTCTGCCAGGCGTGTCCTCACCGGTAGCCTTCTCGGAGCGCAGACGGAGCTGCGCCCGAACCTGCGCCTGGAGCATGGATCGGCGCTGCAAGCCGTCGCGCAGCTGCGCTTCGGCATCGAGGGCAGCAGCACGTATGCCCGCGGCGATTGGCCCTCGCCGCAACGGCTGTATTTCGCGAAGATCGCGCAGCTGTATGCCCAGTGGCGCTTCAACGAGAACCTCACGCTCGCGTTCGGTTACCAGAATTTCCAGTGGGGTCCCGCTGAGCTGATCACGCCGAGCAACCGGCTGTTTCGCGTGGTCACGCTGCTGCGTGACCCGCTGTTCGTCGTCTACGGTCGCGGCCTCGCGCGCGTCAACTTGAGCTTCGGAAAGACCTTGAGCGCGGTGATCCTGACGGAGGTCATGCCGAACGGTGAGCCCGCGTTCGTCGCGGGCGAGGAGTTCAAGCGCAACGCGCTGGCGAAGCTCGAGTACAGCGCTCCGGATGGCAGCGCTTACCTGGGCATCACGGGCGGGGCCAAAGAAACCGGGCGCGGCTGGTTCGGAGAATACGCTGCGTGGTCGGCCGAGGGCCTGTCGATGTACGCCGATGCTTCTCACACCTTCGGCTCCGAAGCCTGGTACCCGCAGCCGCGCCTCGTCCCCGCCGCCCCAATCTTCACGCAGAGCCTGCGTGAATCGCAGCGCCTGCGCACGTTGGCCGTCTTCGGCGCGCGCTTCACGTTCGAAGGTGGTGCCGACGTGCGCTGCGAGTATCTGTTCAATGACGCGGGCTACACCAAGGACCAGATGGTTTTGGCAGCCGCCGCGGCGGCTGCCATCCCCTCACGTCCGGAGCTGGCCGGCCCCTACGCGCATCCCGGCTACGAGATCCTCGCGAGGCACCTCATCTATGTGTCACTGCGTCTGCCCGAGCTTCCACCAGGCGAGCGCACTACGATCCAGGCACGTTATGTGACGTCGATCTCGGACGGTTCGGGTGCCGCGGTGCTCGGATTCAGTGTGAACGTGTCAGATCGCTACACGCTCTTTCTGACTGCGCTGGCCACACACGGCCCCAGCTACGGAGAATTTGCTCGACTCGCGGGCGGCTACGCGCTGCTCGGGCTGACTGTCTCGATCTGATTTGTGAGGTAGCATGAATAGTCCACTCATCAAGCTCGATCAGGTACACAAACGCTATCGACTGGGTGACACAACGGTTCACGCTTTGCGTGGGCTGTCGCTCGAGCTGCGGCGGGGCGAGTTCACGGCCGTGGTCGGCGCGTCGGGGTCGGGCAAGACCACGACCTTGAACCTGATCGGCTGCATCGACGACGCCGATGAGGGCACAGTGGTGTTCGATGGTACCGCTGTGACCGCGCTGTCGGACGACGCGAAGTGCGCGCTCCGCAACCAGAAGGTCGGGTTCATCTTTCAGACCTTCAATCTGGTGCCCGTGCTCGACGTATACGAGAACATCGAGCTGCCACTGCTGATCAATCCGCGGATCGCCGCGGCCGACAGGCGCGAGCGCATCATGACGGCGATTGAGGACGTCGGGCTCTCCGACTACGTGCGGCAGGTGCCTGACAAGCTTTCAGGGGGTCAGCGCCAGCGGGTGGCGATCGCGCGCGCACTGGCCATGGATCCGCTGCTCGTGCTCGCCGACGAGCCGACGGCGAATCTGGACTCCACCACCGCCTACAAGATCGTGGATCTGATGCTCGAGCTGAATGCCAAGCGCAAGGTCACCTTCTTGTTCTCGACGCACGACGACAGGCTCATGTCGCGCGTCGCACGTGTCATTCATCTGTCCGACGGAGTGATAGTTCGTGACGAGCACATGGACCATCGCGCTGCGTAACCTGGCACGCAACCGTAGGCGCACGCTTACCAGCGGCCTGGCACTGGCAGTGGGAGTCGCCGGTATTTCGCTGCTCGGCGGCTACGTGGCGCGTGTGGAGCTGTTTCTGCGGACGAGCGCCATCTACCTGCAGAACACCGGACACATCGTCGTGTACAAGGCGGGCGGGCTCGAGCACGCCTCCTCGCGACCGCGCAAGTTCAACCTGTCGGCGTCGGAGCTCGCGGCCGTGCGCTCGACATTGAGCGCGCTGCCGGAAGTGGAGCTCGCGGTCGACTATCTCAGTGGCGTCGGGCTGCTGGGCAACGGCTGCAAGTCGGTTCCGTTCCTGGGAGTCGGCGTGGACCCGAAGCTGCACGCACGCGTCCTGCAGCACCCCGAGGTGGTACGCGTCACGCCGGATCTAGCTCGCCCCGTGCAGGGCAAGATCCTGGCGGAGTACGCGTCCATCGAGGGCGCTGTGGCGCTCAGCAGCGGGCTCGCGCGACGCCTGAGCAAGTCGCGAGTCCATGATCAGCTGCCGCCGGGCCGCACGGCCGGGGCGCTACCCGACTGCAAGGCAGCGAGCGCGGACCAGTTCGCGGCGGACGCGAACGTGCAGCTCGTGGCGTTGACTTACGATGGCTCTCTGTCTGCGCAGGACGGCGAGATCGTCAGCACGATCAAGACGCCGCTGTCGGCGGCAGACGAGACCACGCTGGTCACGTCGCTGTCGCGGCTGCAGCAGCTGTTCGACACGGACACGGCGACTTACGTCGCGGTGTTCCTGAAGCCGAGCGCGAACATCCACGCGGCGCGCGACAGCGTGGAGGCGCGCCTGCGGGGCGCAGGGTTGCAGGTGTCAGTGTACGCGTTCGACGACGAGCGCATCAACCCGTACTACGCCGGCAACATGGCGATGCTACGGTCGATCTTCACGTTCTTCAGCGTGCTGGTCGCGTGCGTGGTGGCGCTGTCCGTGGTCAATGCGATGACGCTCAACGTCATCGAGCGGACGCGCGAGCTCGGCACGTTTCGCGCGCTGGGCTTCACGCGCCGCGACCTGCTCGGACTGTTCGTGCGTGAGTCGGTGCTGCTCGCGGGCGCTGCCTCGATCGCGGGCGTTCTGGTCGCCCGGCTCTGCGCCTCCCTCATCAACGGCGCTGAGCTGCGCTTCCAGCCGCCGGGCGTCACCGACCCTTATCAGATCGTGATCGCGACGCCGCCCGCGCTGTCTGCCATGACCTGTGCGGCGTTGCTCTGCTTGTGCGCGCTGTCGACCTGGAGCGCGGTGCGGCGCAGTGTGCGTACGGGGATTCATCGACTGTTGAGCCACGCCGCGGCGTAGTGGCTTTGTAGCTGGAGGTATTCATGCGACGTAACCTGCTCTGGATCCTCGGATGCGCGCTATGGCTGGCAACGCTGCGCCCCAGCGGCGCGGCACAGCCCGGTCCGCGGGTCGCGCCCTCGGCACAGGCGCTGCTGCGCGTTGCGGACCGCGCCCGCGGTGGCAGTGATGAAGGCGTGCGCTGGACGATTCAGCTCAAGGTCGAGGACGATGGCGAGACGCAGACGCGCAGCTATCTGGTGCGCGCGCGCGGCACGGATGCGCTGGTCGAGGCGCTGTCCCCGCCGCGAAACAAGGGTGAGATCTATCTATTCAATGATCAGAACCTGTGGTTCATCAAGCCCGGCTTGCAGAAACCGATCTCCTTGTCCACGCGCCAACGCCTGACCGGCGATGCCGCCAACGGCGACATCGCCAACACGAACTACGCGCGGGATTACGAAGCGACGCTCAGCGGCGAGGAGTCGGTGGACGGCGAGCCGTGCTATCGACTGGAGCTCAAGGCGCGCACCAAGAGCGTGACCTACGACAAGATTCGTTACTGGATCAGCAAGGCGCGAGAGCTGGGTGTGAAGGCGGAGTTCCGCACGATCTCCGATCAAGTCTTCAAGGTCGCTACTTTCCAGTACACGAACAAGATTCAGACTGCGACTGGGGGTCACGAGTTCGTCAGCAAAATGGAGATCCGCGATCCGCAAAAGCCGCGCGCGCGCACCATCCTCGAGTTTGGCGATCCGCACGTGGAGCGGCTCGCCGACTCCATCTTCAACATCAACAACGTGGCGCGCTGAGATATGAGCTGGTCGCTGCCTGCTCTCTTGCGCATGGCGCAGCGCAACGTGCGCAGGAACTGGCGTCACAGCTTCGCCGCGATCTTGTCGATCGCGACGGGTTTCGTGGCGATTGCGCTGTTCGAGGGCTACCTGAACAACCTGGCCGCGCGCCACATGGAAGAGTTCGCGCGACGGGCCATGTACGGAGACGTGCTGGTGCAGCGGCGCGGCGCGAGCAGTGCGGAGGCGCGCGAGCGCCCGTTCGACTACCTGCTGCAAGCGCGCGAGCAGCGCTTTCTGAACGAGTACCTCACCGCCCACGCCAGCGACGTGGTGACGCGCGCGCGCTTCCTCGAGCTGTCGGGCGTCGCGACGACGGGTGACGTGAACGCCATGTTCATGGGCGTGGGCTACGACGTCCGCGAAGGCGCGCAGCTGCGCGGCGCGGACGTCCGGGATCTCGTCGCGGGCAATCCGCTCGAGCAGGCGTCGCCGGAAGCTGTGCTGCTCGCGAGGGGCCTCGCGCGCCAGCTCGACTGTTCGCTACCGGACGCGACTGGCGGGTCGGGCAGCGAACGGCCGCGTTCGTTCGCGTGCCCGAACGGCCGCGTGCAGCTCACGATCACCACGGAGACGGGGCAGCTGAACGCGGCACAGCCCGAGGTCGCGGGCATCAAGGCCGTCATGCTGAAGGAGCTGGACGACAGCCTGCTGTATTTGCCGCTGCAGGCGGCGCAGAGCCTGTTGGACACCAGCGGAGTCAGCCTGTACTCGATCGCGCTGAAAGGCGGTACGCCTGCCGGCACGTTCGCCGCGCAGCTGAGCGCTGCGGCTGCAGAACAGGGACTCGAGCTCGAAGCCACGCCCTGGCGCGCGCACAAGCACGCTCAGATGTTGAACGAGGGCCTGGAGCTGTTGGGAGCGTTCCGCAGCTTCGTGCTGGTGATCGTGATCGTGGTCGCGGGCAGCTCCGTCGTGGTCACCATGGTCAAGCTCGTCGGCGAGCGCATCCGCGAGATCGGCACCTTACGCGCGCTCGGTTTCCGCCGGCGCCACGTCCTGCTGATCTTCGCGCTGGAGTCTCTGTTGTTGGGTCTGCTTGCGATAGCCGTGGGTCTAGTGGCCACGCTCCTGCTTACGCTGGGCGTCAACCTGGCGCAAATCGAGTACAAGGCGGGCCTCCTGGCCGAGTCGATCCCGCTGTCGATCGCGTACGGGCTGCAAACGTACGCCTGGGCGAGCGCACTGCTGCTGTGCATAGTCCTCATCGCAGCCCTCTGGCCCGCGCGCCGAGCCGCGCGGCTGGGCATCTCGAACGCCCTGGCGGACGCATGACGCCGAGAGCTGCGCTCGTGAGAGAAGTCTCACCCGAGTCGCTGACCTGACAACCAACGCCCGATGGCAAACAACACGGGCACCGAAGCGAGCAGCACGGGCACGCCAATAGCTGCCGACCGCAGCACGGCAGCGCGAGTCATGAGCCCATCGCGCTCGACGCGCCGCAAGAGATAGGCACAAACGGGCAAGTTGATGGCGAGCGCGGTAGCGAGCCCGGGCGCGTAGCGCCGCATCAGCAACGTCGCGAGCAAGTGCGGAAACACGACGTTCAGCAGCATGGCGACCCAAAACGCAGCCGCAGCGGCCCATCGCCCGCTGCGCACGGCAACGCCGGTGACGACCCAAGCAGCCACGGCGATCACGAACACCGCAAAGCGAAACTCACCAGCACCGACGACCGGATGCAACGCCCCCGCCTGCTCGGACCAAGCCGGCAACCAGATACCCTCTTCGAGGTTGTGCAACGTAATCGCAACCGGAAAAGCCCAAGCGACACGCGACAACCCAAGCCTCGCCCCCAGCAACGGCTGCACGCAACCAGCCTACCACAAGGCACTCAACAACATCACGCAAGGCTGCAACCCGCCCCGTCGCCGCGCGGTGGAACGGAGGCCGGCAGACCACGCTCTCGCACGAGACGCTCGCCACTGCTCTCGAGGTCGACGCGTGCGAGCGCTCTGGTGGCATTCGCCTGCACGAGTACTTCCGGAGACGGACTGAGGTCCACCGCGATCCTCTGCAGCCGTAGGGGCTGGATTCGCCCGCACGCCACACGCGCAAAGCGCATGTGGCTGCACGAATCCCTCTGACCGTGCGACTGAGGTCCACCGCGATGCTCCGCAGGCGTCGAGGCGGGATTCGCCCGCACGCCACACGCGCAAACCGCGTGTGGCTGCACGAATCCCTCTGACCGTGCGACTGAGGTCCACCGCGATGCTCCGCAGGCGTCGAGG
>Ga0190269_10000260_pt1 | contig 28342 bp, 24 predicted proteins | sample Popmic249IS_FD_133749 | JGI IMG/M metagenome (GOLD analysis project Ga0190269, IMG submission 133749) | Populus adjacent soil microbial communities from riparian zone of Blue River, Arizona, USA - 249 IS | ecosystem: Environmental > Terrestrial > Soil > Riparian zone | place: USA: Arizona... | reverse complement strand
CGCCACGTGGGCCTCAGTTGATCTTAAAGGCTCTCGCGCGCTACACGGCCTCGGTGACAGAACCGTCGGATCCGCCCACCCCACTTCCCGAGCTCCGCGCCCAGCTCGACGCGGTCGATCGCCAAGTCCTCGAGCTGCTCGCGCGTCGCATGCAGATCGTGAGCGCGGTCGCCCGCTACAAGCGCGCGGAAAACATCGGGATTCGTGACGCGCGTCGCGAGGAGCAGGTGCTCGCGGCGCGGCGTCAGCTGGCCCAGGAGCTGGGGCTCGACCCCGAGTCGATCGAGTCCATCTATCGGCAGATCCTGCTCTCCAGCCGCGACTACCAGGCCGCCACGAACCTCGCGGCGGCGCCCGCGGGTGAGCCTAAGAGCGTGCTGATCGTGGGCGGTGCGGGTGCGATGGGCGGCGTGCTCTCTGGCTTGTTTCGCGAGCTGGGACATCGCGTGTTGATCGCGGATGTCGGCAGCTCACCGAGCGCCGAAGCGCTCGTGCCGCAGGCGGACGTCGTCGTGATCTCGGTGCCGATCGCGGTGACCGAAGACGTGATCCGCAAGCTCGGACCGCTGGTCCGGCCGGACGCGCTCCTGTGTGACGTGACGTCGATCAAGGCCGCGCCGCTCGCCGCGATGCTCGAGTCCACGCAGGCCAGCGTGATCGGCACGCACCCGCTGTTTGGACCAGGCTCGAGCAGCTTGATCGGGCAGCGCGTGGTGCTGTGCCGCGGGCGCGGCGAGCCCTGGTACCAGTGGCTGGCGGACAGCCTGCGCGCGCGCGGTTTGACCCTGACCGAGGCCGGCGCCGACGAGCACGACCGCGCGATGGCGCTGGTCCAGGTGCTCACCCACTTCCAGACGCAGGTGTTCGGCCTGGCGCTCGCGCGCTCGGGCATTCCACTGTCGGACTCACGGCGCTTCACCTCGCCCGCGTACTTGATGGAGCTGTACGTGGCCGCGCGCCACTTCGCGCAAGCGGCCGACTTGTACGGCCCGATCGAGATGCGCAACCCGGCGACGAACCAGGTCACCTCACAGTTCCAGCGCGCAGCCGCGGAGGTCGCGGAGATCCTGGCGCAAGGCGACCAGGCGCGTTTTGCCGCCATGTTCCAGGAAGTCCGTGCGTTCTTCGGCGAATTCGCGCAAGAAGCCACGGAGCAGTCTCGGTTCTTGATCGACCGCTTGGTGGAGCGCTCGTTTACTTGAGGTCGCATCGCACGGGACGGGCGCGCGACGGTTGGAACGCGGGCCCGGCCGTGCCAATCTTCGATCCGCCACACCCAACAGGAGCTAGGTATGTTTGCTGGTGCACTGACAGCCATCGTGACGCCTTTTCGCGACGACAAGCTCGACGAGAAGGCCTTGCGGGCGATCGTCGCCGAGCAGATAGAAGGCGGCATCGATGGGCTCGTGCCGAGCGGGACCACGGGGGAGGGCGGCAGCCTCTCACACGACGAGTACGCGCGGCTGCTCTCGATCGTGGTCGAAGAAGCGCGCGGGCGTGTCCCGGTGATCGCGGGTGCAGGCACGTTGTCGACCGCGCACACCATCGAGCTCGCGCGCACCGCGCAGAAGCTCAAGGTGGATGGGCTCTTGATCGTCGTGCCGTATTACTACCGTCCCAGTCAGGAGGGGCTGTACGCGCACTTCGCTGCGGTCGCCAAGGCGGTGCCGCTGCCGATCGTGCTGTACAACATTCCCGGGCGCTGCGGCGTGGACCTGTCGCTCGCCACGCTCGAGCGGCTCGCCGCGGTCGAGAGCATCGTCGCCATCAAGGAGTCCACCGGGACGGTGCAGCGCAGCGCAGACATCGCGACGCGCTTCGGAGATCGCTTCACCATTCTGTCGGGTGACGATTCGCTCACGCTGCCCATCATGGCGGTCGGCGGCCATGGCGTCATCAGCACGACGGCCAACGTCGCGCCGCGCGAGGTCAGTAAGCAAGTCGACCTGTTCAACGCGGGCGACCTCGCTGGTGCGCGCGCGCAGCACCAGAAGTTGGCGCCGCTCTACGAAGCATTGTTCCTGGAGTCGAACCCCGGGCCCGTGAAGTGGGCGATGGGATTGCGAGGGATCATGGCCCCAGAGATCCGTTTGCCGTTCGTGGCGCCGACCGAAGCCACACAGCAGCGCATCCGCGCGGCGCTGAACCTCGTCAACAGCGCAGGCGTGCGATGACCCGCGTCTCCGTGCATGGCGCAGCGGGCCGCATGGGCCGCAGCATCGTCAAGGTGCTGGTGGAGGACAAAGGCGCGACCCTGGTGTCGGCCATCGAGCGCGGCGGTCACGCGGCGCTCGGCCAGGACGCCGGCGTGCTGGCTGGATTGCAAGAGCCGCTCGGTGTCGTGGTCACGTCGTCGCTCGAAGCCGCGCTGGAGCGAGCCGAGGTGGTGATCGACTTCTCGCTGCCAGATGCGGCGCGCTCGCTGTTCCAGGCCTGCGCGCAGCGGCGCGTGGCTGCAGTCGTGGGCACCACGGGCCTCGACGCCGCGGCGCGTGGCGCGCTCGACGCGCTGTGCAAGGTGGCCCCGGTCGTCGTCGCTCCGAACTACAGCATCGGCGTGAACGCGCTGTGGGCGCTCGCGGCCCAGGCGGTGCGCCTGCTCGGCCCGGAGTTCGACATCGAGATTCTGGAGATGCATCACCGCCACAAGGTGGACGCTCCGAGTGGCACCGCCGTGCGCCTGACCGAGGTCGTGGCGCAGGCGCGCGGGCTCGACCCAGCAGTGGCGGTGCGCTCCGGGCGCGCGGGCCAAGTGGGCGCGCGGCCGGATGGCGAGATCGGCGTGCACGCCCTGCGCGGTGGTGACGTCGTCGGCGACCACACGCTCGTGTTGGCGGGTCCAGGCGAGCGCATCGAGCTCACGCATCGCGCGCACAGTCGCGAGATCTTCGCGCTCGGTGCAGTGCGCGCTGCACACTTCGTCGTGGGCCGCGCGCCGGGCCTCTACGATATGGCAGACGTGCTCGGCATCGCGCCCTCGTGACAGGCGGAAGAATGCGAGCGGAGCGCGCGCGGCGCGGGCTTCTCGCCTTTGATCGCACCCCTCTCGGCGCGTGATCTTTGCTAGGCTGTGCGCCCGATGGTCGAAGCCCGAACGACTTGCCCTCAATGCGGCACGGAGATCGCGAAAGGTGCGCGCTTCTGCGGCGAGTGCGGCACTCCGGTGCCCGAGAGCACGGGCGGCGACAAGCCGTTGCGCGGTTCGCACACGATTCTTGGTCTGGACGCCGAGGCGGTGAAGGCGGCGGCGGCGCTGCTGGAAGCGAAGTCCAAGGCTGCAGCCGCGGAGGCTGCCCGGGCCGAGGTCGCGAAGGCAGAGGCGGCGAAGGGCGGTGCCGCGAAGGCGGACTCGTCGCAGGGCGCGAAGACCGAAGCCGCGAAGCCCGAAGTTGCGAAAGCTGAAGCCCCGAAGGCGGATGTCACGAAGGGCGATGCCCCGAGGGCGGATGCCAGCAAGGCGGTCGGAGCGTTCGCCGAGGCCGCAACGGAACGACCGGCGCCGAGCGCGGGCGCCAGCGCCATCACCATCGAGAGCGACGAAGATGCTGCGCCGCCGCAAGCGGCCACGCCCCAGGCGGCTGCGCAGCCGCAGCATGACAAGCCGGAGCTTTCGACACCTGCGAATGCCTCGCGCCGTCCGCTCGGTCACACCATCCTCGGGCTGTCCGCATCGCAGCTGCCGCAGCTCGGCGAGGCGGGCAAGCCGCGCGCGCACACGCCGAGCTCGGGCGAGAGCACGAGCGCGGGCGGCTACACCGCACCGCTCCAGCCGGACGCATCGGAGGCATTGACGCCGAGCGGCGCAAAGCCCACGCCGAAGCGCACTCTGCTCGGCATTCAGTCGAGCTCCGGTGCGATCGCCGCGCCGTCCGCCGCCGCGTTCGCTAAGACGCGCATCGAGGGCGAGCCGCTCGGCGACATTCTGCCGTCTGAGGTCGGAGCTGCGCCGCTGGACTTCGGCGCCACGCGCATCGAGGGCGCTGCCCGGCCGGGCGGGCACGCACGCCACGCGACGGCGCTCGGAATCGGCTTGCCGGCCGCGCCCCAGACGGCGCCGAAGTCCGTGCAGGGCCGCACCATGTTGGGCGTGCCGTTGTCCTCGCTGTCGCCGCTACCGCCCGCAGCCGAGGGCGGCGAGCTCCCCGCAGCTGATAGCGGCGGCCAGACACGTCCGGGCGTCTCGGCCTGGGACGCCGAGGGCCGCAACACGCGACCGAGCACCGACCCTGCGTTGCGCACCACGGCCGCTGGTAGCGGCAACGCCGCGCGCTCGCGCATCGCGCTGGTGCTGGCTGGGCTCGCGCTGCTCTCGCTCGTCGCGATGGTGTACGTGCGCTTCAGCGGGCGCACGAAGTCGGCGGACGTCAGCGCGCGCATCACCACGAACCAGCAGGGCGAGTCGCTGCTGTTCGAGGTGCCGCAGGCCGCGGAGGGCTCGAAGCTGCGCTTCGGCGGCCAGGAGCAGCCGCTCGTGGCCGGCCGCGCGACGTTTCCGCTGGCGTCGGACTCGCTGCGCGTGGGCGACAACATCGTGCTCGCCGACGTGATCGCGCCGAACGGCGAGACGTCGTCCGCGCGCATCGTGCTGGCCGTGTTCTACCGGATCTGGGTGGACACCTCGGCGTTGCGCGCGGATCGGCCGAGCATCGACGTGGTGGTGACGGCGATCCCCGGCACCAAGGTCACGTTGGAGGGGCAGGACGTCCAGCTCGACGCGCAGGGCCGCGCGACGAAGACGTACGCGCTCGACGTGGTGCACTCGGGCAAGGGCGGCGTGATCGATCACGTCGTGCACTACCGCATGCAGCCGCCGCGCGGCGAGACGGTCGTCGACGAGCTGCACACGCGCATCCCGGTCGCGATGATGCAGATCGACCGGCCCGGGCCGGACATCGTCACCGACCGCGAGACGGTGGAGATCGCGGGCGCGGTCGGACGCGACACGCAGGTCAGCATCGACGGCACGCAGGTGCCCGTGAAAGAGGGACGCTTTTTGCACCGGCTCGCGCTGCCGCGGCCCGGTGACTACAAGCCTCGCGTGATCGCGAGCGCCACCGGCAAGGCGCCGCTCGGCGTGACGTTGAGCATCCGGCGCGTGCGAGACATCGCGCAGGCCGCGCGCGAGTTCACGTTCGACAAGAGCCTGACGTACGCGAAGATCGCGTCGAACCCGACCATCTACAAGGGGCAGAACATTGCGATCGAGGGCCGCGTGTACGCGGTCGACGCGCGCTCGGGCTCGAGCGTGCTGCAGATGTTGGCCCGGCCGTGTCCGAGCACCCAGCGCTGTTCGCTGTGGGTGGTGGACCCCCAGGCGGGGGAGGTGTCGGTCGACCGCTGGGTTCGCGTGCTCGGGGTGGTGGAGGGGGAGCAGCAGTTTCGGTCCGAGAAGAATGAGATCGTGACTGTTCCCAAGATCACGGCTCGGTTCGTGCTGCCTGCGAAGCCTTAGCGCTGGGTCGGTTAGGGTTACGGAAGTTGGTTGGGGTTTGAGCGCGTCGCGTTGCACTCCGAGGCTGGAGGGACTATCTCGCCTGCTCCCTTCGGCCATGGACGCCTCCGAGCTCGACTACGACCTTCCCGAGGAGCTGATCGCTCAGGCTCCGCTTGCGGACCGCAGCGCTTCGCGCCTGCTTTGCGTCCGGCGCGGATCGCGGGATGTTTCTCACCGTTACGTCCGCGAGCTGCCCGAGCTGCTGCCGCCTGCGCTGTTCGTGCTGAACGACACCAAGGTCATTCCCGCTCGCCTGTTTCTCCAGAAACCCACGGGCGGACGGGTCGAGTTTCTGCTGGTCGAACAGGTCGGGGAGGCTGCCGCCGACGGCGTCGAGCGCTGGCTGGCGCTCGGCCGCACGCACAAGGGCGTGCGCGCCGACATGCTGTTGCAGAGCGACGGCGGCTCGCTGTCGGCGCGGGTGCTGGAGCTTCCGGGTGGCGGTGAGGTGCTGCTCGAGCTGCGGCCGCGTGAGGGAAGCGTGCAAGCTGCGCTCGAGCAGGTCGGCCAGCTGCCGCTGCCGCCGTACATCCGGCGCGCGCCGGACGCCGCAGATCTGACTCGCTACCAGACCGTATTCGCGGCGCACGCGGGCGCGGTGGCCGCTCCGACCGCAGGCTTGCACCTGAGCGAGGCGCTGCTCGCGCAGCTCCGCGCGGCGGGCCACGAGCTCGCGTACGTGACGTTGCACGTGGGGCCGGGCACGTTTGCGCCGCTGCGAGCGGCGGACCTGCGCGAACACCGCATGCACGCCGAGCGCTACGCGGTGCCCGAGGCCACAGTAGAAGCCATCGCGAACGCGAAACAGAGCGGGCGCCCCGTGGTGGCCGTGGGCACGACCGTGGTGCGCACGCTGGAGGCTCGCGCCGCTGAGAGCGGCGGGGCCGTGACGGCCGGCGCGGGCAAGACGTCGATCTTCATCTACCCGCCGTTCACGTTTAAGGTGGTCGACGCGCTCGTGACGAACTTTCACTTGCCGCGCTCCACGCTGCTCGCTCTCGTGATGGCGTTCGCCGGCCGCGAGACCACGCTCGCCGCCTATCGCGCGGCGGTCGCGGAGCGCTACCGCTTCTTCAGCTACGGAGATGCCATGTTGCTGCGAGGTGAGCGATGAGCGAGGTGCTGCGCTGGCAGGTGCTGGCGGAAGACGCGGGCAGCGCTGCGCGGTCGGGCAAGCTGAGCCTGGGCCGCGCGGAGCTGGAGACGCCCGTGTTCATGCCGGTCGGCACGCAGGCCAGCGTGAAGTCGCAGACGCCGGCGGACGTGCTCGAGACCGGCTCGCGCCTCATCCTCGCGAACACCTATCACCTCATGCTGCGGCCGGGAGCGGAGCTCGTGCACCAGCTCGGCGGCGTGCAGCGCTTCATGGCCTGGCCCAACGCGATCCTCACGGACAGCGGCGGCTACCAGGTGTTCTCGCTCGCGGAGCTGCGCAAGCTCGACGACGACGGCGTCGTGTTCCGCTCGCACATCGACGGCTCGCAGCAAGCGCTCAGCCCCGAGCGCTCCATGGAGGTGCAGCGCCTCCTCGGCTCGGACATCGCGATGGTGCTGGACGAGTGCCCACCCGGCGATGCCGATCGCGCCACGGTGCAGCGCGCGGTGGATCGCACCTCGCGCTGGGCGGAGCGTTGCCTTGCGAGCGAGCGCGCACCGGGCCAGGCGCGCTTCGGCATCGTGCAGGGCGGCAGCTATCTCGACATGCGGCTCGCACATCTCGCGAGCATCGCGAGCTTGCCGTTCGAGGGGCTGGCGCTCGGGGGATTTTCGGTGGGCGAGGCCATGTCCGTGACCTACGAGCTCCTGACCGAGCTCGGGCCGCGAATGCCGAAGGACCGCCCGCGCTACCTGATGGGCGTGGGCAAGCCGATCGATCTGGTGCGCGCGATCGGCTCCGGCATCGACATGTTCGATTGCGTGTTGCCGACGCGCAACGCGCGCAACGGTCAGGCGCTCACCTGGAACGGGCGCGTGAACCTCAAGCAGAGCCGTCATCGCACCGATCAACGGCCGCTCGATGCCGAGTGTAAGTGCCCCGTGTGCACCACGTTCAGCCGGGCCTACCTGCGCCACCTGTTCGCGGCAGGCGAGATGCTGGGCCCGCGGCTCGTGACGCAGCACAACCTGCACTTCTACCAGGCGCTCACGCGCGCCGCGCGCGAAGCGATCCGCGAGGGCCGCTACCCCAGCTTCGCGAGCGAAGCCGAAGCGCGCATGCTCGCGCTCGACGAAGTGAAAAGGCCGTAAGAGGAGGCGTCGTCAGCTGCGTAGGGTTTCGACGACCAGGCTCGGGATGCGAATGGGGCCTCTGCCGATGCGATAGGTCGCCTGTAGCACCGGGGCTTCGCGGGCAGCGTCTTCGGGCTCGCGCGTGTGCAGCTCTGCCAGCGGCTCGCCGCGGCGCACTCGATCGCCGGGCTTCTTGTGGAGAATCAGGCCCACGGCCGGATCGATCGCTTCGCCCGCGAGCTCACGGCCTGCACCGAGGCGCAGCGCCAGCTGGCCCACCGCGAGCGCGTCGAGCGCGTGTACGTAGCCGGTGCGCTGCGCGAGGACTTCGCGGCGCACGGGCGCGAGTGGCAGCCGCGCGGGATCGCGCACGACGCTCGGTTCCCCGCCCTGCGCGCGGATGACTCGCTCGAAGCGTTCGGCGGCGCTGCCGTCGCGCAACGCTCGGCTCAGGAGGGTGCGGGCGTGTGCGTCGCTGCGGGCCAGCTTGCCCGCGCGCAGCGCTTCGCTGCCCAGCGCGAGGCTGCACTCGATCAGGTCCGCCGGCCCGCCGCCCTGCAGCACCTCGATCGCCTCCTTCACCTCGAGCGCGTTGCCCACCGCGCGCCCGAGCGGCGCGTCCATGCGCGTGATCAGCGCGCGCGTGCGCAGCCCAGCGAGCTTGCTCACGCGAATGATCGAGCGCGCGAGCGCCCGGGCCTCGCGCAGGCTGCGCATGAACGCCCCGCGCCCCACCTTGATGTCCATGATCAGCACGTCGAGATCTTCGGCGAGCTTCTTGGACAGGATGCTCGCGGTGATCAGCGGGATCGACTCGACCGTCGCGGTGACGTCGCGCAGTGCGTACAGCTTACGATCCGCCGGCGCGAGGTCGGCGGTCTGCCCGATCAGCGACAGTCCATCGCGTTCGACCGCCTGCTCGAACGCGGCGAGCGGCACGTCGACCGAGAAGCCAGGGATGGCCTCCAGCTTGTCCAGGGTGCCGCCGGTGTGCCCCAGACTGCGCCCGCTGATCATCGGCACGCGCGCGCCGCATGCAGCCAAGAGCGGCGCAAGGATCAGCGACACCTTGTCTCCCACGCCACCGGTCGAGTGCTTGTCCAACGCGGGCCGCGCAGCATCACGGGGCAGCTGTGCGCGCGTCCCGCTGTCGCGCATGGCGAGAGTGAGCGCCGCAGTCTCGGCAGCTGTCATGCCGCGCAGCAGCACCGCCATCGCAAAAGCAGCCATCTGATAATCCGGCACATCACCGCGCGTGTAAGCCTCGATGAGCCAACGAATCCAAGCCTCCGTGAGCTCCTGCCCATCACGCTTCGCAGCAATGATCCCGAGCGTGGTGGGCGGCACTGCGCGCACGGTACGAGTCGCTGTCATGACCAGCGCGACCATCGCCGCGAGGGGCCTGGCGGGTCAAGCACCTGTGCCCGCAGTACAGCTCACGGGGGGCAACGCACGTTCTCAGCCAGCTCCTGCTGCAGTGCGGCGAGCCAGGCGTCCTGCGCTGCTCCCGGCATCGTGCCGGCGAGTGCGAGGAACTCGCGCACGTCGTGCGTGCGGCCTTCGCGCAGCGCGAGCTCCTGTCCCCCGAGCAGCGTCTCCCGCACCGAGCCCAGCGTTGAAGCGCGGGCGAACGCGGCGCGCGCCTCGTCCAGCTCACACGACAGCGCAGCCACGAGCCCGCGGTACGCCGCGACCGTCTGCACCAGTGGCAGCGCTTCGTGGCTGACGCGCAGATCGCGCAGCGCCGCCTCGAGCAAGCTGCGCTCGCGCTCATCGCGCGCTGGCGTGATGCCGGCCGCGCCGCCCTCGCGCAGCAGCGGCCGCAGGGTGCCGAGCGCGCGCACCCACGCCGCGTACGGCTGCACGTTCGGATGGCGAGGCAGCCGCGCGAGCTCCCGCTGCACGGCGCCCAGGTCGAGTCCGGGCGCAGTGAGCCAGGCGGTGTCGTAGCCGGGCTGCAGCACGCGCAGGGCGAGCGGGTCGAGCTCGGGGCGAGCGCGGGCGAAGACGCAGTGCTCCGCTTCGATCGCCATCAGGCGAAAGTCCGGCGCCCCGAGCAGCGCCCCGATCGCCGGCTGCTGCTCCTTGATGATCGGCTGGGCCACCACGACGTCGGTCGCCGTGGCGTCGAGCAGCTCGCGCAGCTCGGCCGGTGCGCTCCACGCGCGCTGCACCCGCGCGAGGTGCTCGGGGCCGTAGAACGTGGAGCGGCCATCCAGCAGAAAACGCGCGCGGGGCAGGCTGAACATGAGATCCCAGCCGTCCGCCAGCTCGGCCATCACGCGCGCGTCGGGCCAGTGCCGCGCGAGCCAGCGCGCACTGCCTTCCGGCCGCCCGCGGCTGGTCTCGCCGAGACCGAAGCTGCGCTGCGGCGGCAACGCCAGGCAGCCGGCGATCGCGATGCCCAGCGCCGCCATGCCGCCAGTGGCTGCAAGCGTCGCGCGCCGTCGCGCGCTCCAGGCGAGCGGGCGCGGGGCGAGCCAGATCGCCGCCATCGGCACGGTCAGCAGAAGCGCGTCGCTGAGGAAGCGCAGCGACCGCGCCGCCATGAGCAGCAGCAAGAGCGCGCACAGCACATCGAACACGCGCAGCCGCCGCGCGATTTCCAGCTGCTGGCTCGACGCTCCGCGCCACACGAGCGCGCCAGCCGAGAGCAGCGCGAGCTGCAGACAGAAGATCGCGGGAAACCACAGCGACTGCGAGAGCCGATACGGGCGCCACTCCTCGACCAAGGTCCGGTAGCGTGGATCGAGCGTGTGCTCGATGGCCCCCTCCACGATCGCCGGGCCATACGGTGACACGCATGAAGCCGCGAGCAGCAAACCGAGCAGCCCCACGAGCCAGCGCAAGCGCGCGCGATCGCGCAGGCAACACAGGCACGCGAGCCCCGTGAACGCGAGCCCCAGCAGGTGCGAGCCATGCAAGTTGACCCAGAGCACGTGACAGAGCGCGAGCCCCGCGAGCCAGGCGCGCCGCTCGCGCGGGCTGTCCGTCGCGAGCAAGCGGCCGAGGCCGAGCAGATAGAGCGCCCCGAACAAGGTACCGAACAGGTGCGGCCGCACGCTCCAGCGAAAGCGAACGCCGGGCAGCCCGGCGAGCACGAGCAACGGCACCAGCCAGGTCGCGCCTTGCGCCGCGCGCAGCTGCACGCTGCGCACGAGCACGTACGAGAGCGCGCCGGACAAGAGCAGCTTCAGTAGCTGCAGGCCGTTTGCACCGGCCGCGCGATACAGGACGAAGAACAGCGTGTCACTCAGCCACTCGTAGTTGACGAAGCGAACGGGGGAGGGCCGGAAGTACGAAAAAGTGTCGTGGGACGGGACGTGCCCGAGCTCCACGATCTGCCGGCCGAGCGCCAGGTGGCCGAACGTATCCGGGTTGTCGATCGGGTACGCTCCGGCGACGGCGAGCACCGCCCACATCGACAAGATGGGCGCGAGCAGCGCCCCGGCGGCAGGTCTCATGGGTGACCGAGTTTACCCCGACCGCTCGCGCTTCCCGAAAGGTCTGCGCGCATCTCGCGCCGCGCGCGAACAAGCGTGAGCGAGCAGCGGCAATGCTTGATCGGCTTAGGCAACTATGCCATCTATCGCCCGCGCCGCCGCCCCCGAGTCCCTTGACTGGGATCGGTCTAGGGCTCAGTGCCGACGGCTCCTACAGTGGCCCGAGGCGCGGCTCGCGGGTGCGACCGGGTTATCGCCCGCCTCGCGCGACGACGGTGCACAGCGGTCCTGCCCGCAGAACAGGACCGGGGTCTTGCGGCGTGACCTGTCGTGAACCCAATAGCAGCCTGAGCAAATAGCGATGTCGAACGCGAAATCCGAACTTTTCGTGTACCTGGGCGCGGCCTTGGCCACCCTGATTGGGCTCGCGGTCCTTCATAAGTGGTACGCCACGTACATCGACCTCCGCCATCACGCGCGGATGGCCGAGGCAGGCCCGATCGAGGGCTCGCTCACCGCTCGCCAGGAAGACCAGGCGGCGCTCCAGAAGGGCAAGATCCCTCTGGATCAGGCGATCAGCCGCCTGGCGCAGCGCGGTCTCGGCAGCTTCAACTCGATCGCGCCGGCACCCTCCAGCGACGTCTCTGCGCTGTCCGGCTGGATCCACCTGCCGGGCTTCAAGCCCGTCACGGCCCATCCGATCCGCACGCCGCGCGCACCGGTCGCGCAGGCCCCGGCGAACGAAGCCACGCAGCCAGCAGCCGCGCAGCCAGCGGCGGCACCTGCCGCTGCGATCCCCGGCAGCCCGACCCCTGCGACGCGGTGAACACGGCACGCGACACAGTGCCCTTGCGCCCGTGCGCCTATGCCAATGAACAGCAGAACGCCCGATTCCACGAGGTAGACACGAGATGACAAGCGAGGCGAGCAGCAACAAGGCTGTGCCGGCCCTGGGAGGCGCGGCGATGGGCGCCCTGGCCTGGGCAGGTCTCTACATCTGGTTCCAGGTCCCGTTGATTCCGACCACGGAAAACCTGCCGACGATCCTCAAAGAGCCACCGGCCTCGGCTGCCGTTGCTGCCACCGCGCCTGCCGGCCCCACGGATCCGGGTGCTCAGGTCTTCACGACCGTCTGTGCTGCATGCCACCAGGCGGACGGTAAGGGATTGCCCGGCGCATTCCCGCCGGTCGCGGGCTCGGACTGGGTGACTGCCGACCCGGAGACTCCAATCCGCGTGATCCTCGCGGGCCTCAGCGGCCCGATCAAGGTCAACGGCACGGACTTCAACTCCATGATGCCGCCGCCTCCAGGGCTGGATGACGAGAAGATCGCGAACGTTCTAACCTACGTGCGCGCGAACTTCGGCAACAAGGCCGGTGCCATCAGCAAGGACCAGGTAGCGGCGGTGCGTGCGAGCCTGGCTGGCCGGGCGACCCCGTTCACGGCCGAGGAGCTGACGAAGCTGCGCTCGGGTGCGGAGACCAAGTAATCCTCGAAGGACAACAGAGGTCGGGCGTGCCGGTTTTTTCGGTCCGCCCGCCGCGCGGTGAAGATGATGACGACGATAGCGGGTAGAGCAGTGCGCAAGGCAACCGCAGCGCGGGGGCTCTTGGTCGGGTGTTGGGCCCTTTTCAGTGCCGCGTGCAGCGTTGCGGGCTCCCCGCCGACGCCGCCGTCACACGAGCTATTTCAGCTGTGCCAGCAGTGCCACGGTGAAAATGCGCTCGGCAATCAGAAGGTAAACGCGCCTTCGATCGCCGGTCTCCCGCAGTGGTACCTCGAGGAGCAGCTCAAGAAGTTCAAGGCGGGTGGCCGCGGTACGCACTTCGACGACATCACCGGCATGCAGATGCGGCCGATGGCGATGAGCCTGAACAACGAGGGCGAGATCAAGACCATCGCCGCGCACGTGGCCTCACTGCAGCCGCAGAAGCCCACGCCTGCACTTCACGGTGGCGACGCCAACAAGGGCAAGGCCTTGTACGCTCCGTGCGTGGCCTGCCATCAGGCGGACGGCGGCGGCAACGAAGCGCTGAAGGCCCCGCCGCTGACGCACGCGAATGACTGGTATCTCGCGGCGCAGCTCAAGAAGTTCAAGGTGGGTGTCCGCGGCACCAACCCGCTCGACCAGAGTGGCGCTCTGATGCGCCCCATGGCTCAAACCCTCCCGGACGATCAGGCCATCGCAGATGTGGTGGCTTACATCACCACGCTGCAGAAGTGACAGGCGCTCATGGCTAAATCAAACGTCAACCCCGACGCGCTCGCCTCGAAGACCTTCGTCGTGACGATCCTGGGCGCGCTCCTTTACATCGCCGTCGTGTTCGCTTTCGTGATCGCAGGCAACGCACACGAGCCGGGCGCCACCACCACGGAACCCGCCGTCTTCAACGCGACGGCCGGACAGGGACACTGACATGATCGAGCGTTATATCGAGCAGGCGTCGACGTACGCCGCAGACATCGACAACCTGATTACGCTCATCGGCGTGATCGTGGGCTTTTGGTTCGTGCTCGTCGAGCTCGTGTTCTTCGGCCTGATCATCACGTTCCGCCGCCGCCCGGGCGTGAAGGCGCAGTACATCACCGGCGAAGAGAAGCACCAGAAGCGCTGGGTCGGCATCCCGCACGAGCTCGTGCTGGTGTGCGACATCGTCATCATCATCGCCGCCGTGCGCGTCTGGGTGAACGTCAAGCAGACGCAGCCGCCCGCGCAGGAGACCGTGCGCGTGATCGCGCAGCAGTGGGCCTGGAGCTTCGTGCACGCGGGCAAGGACGGCAAGCTCGACACGGCTGACGACGTCCGCACCGTCGACGAGCTGCACGTGAAGGTGGGCACCACGTACCACTTCAAGCTCGAGTCGCGCGACGTGCTGCACTCGTTCTCCGTGCCGGTGTTCCGCATCAAGCAGGACGCCATCCCCGGTCGCGTGATCACGGGCTGGTTCAAGGCCACCAAGATTGGTGTCCACGACATCCAGTGCACCGAGATCTGCGGCATCGGCCATGCTCTCATGCCTGCGCGCATCCACATTCAGAGCAAGGGCGAATACGACACCTGGGTAGCCGCACAGTCGGCGACGGCATCGCGCTAACTCAAGAGGATTCCATGGCGACCCCCGCACAAGAACACGCTCACTCGCACGAGGAGCACGCGCACGGACACGGCGCTGGCCACGACCACGGCCATCACGCGCAGAGCTTCTGGAGCAAGTACGTATTCTCGGTCGATCACAAGGTGATCGGGATGCAGTACATGTTCACCGGGCTCTTCATGGGCATCATCGGTGCGTTTTTCTCGTACGTCTTCCGCATGCAGATGGCGTACCCCGGGCACAACGTGCCGGGCTACGGAGTGGTCTCGCCCGGCGAGTACAACGCGCTGATCACGAACCACGGCACGATCATGATCTTCTGGCTCGCGATGCCAGTGCTGGTCGCGGCCTTCGGTAACTTCCTGATCCCGCTGATGCTGGGCTGCGACGACATGGTGTTTCCGCGCCTGAATCGCCTCAGCTACCAGATCTTCCTGCTGAGCGCGCTCGTGCTGATCGCGTCCTGGTTCGTGCCGGGCGGTGGCTTCGGCGGCGCGTGGACCGCGTATCCGCCGCTGTCCGCGAAGTCGCAGTACAACATGACGCCGCTCGGCTCCACGTTGTGGGTGATCGCGGTGGCGCTCGAGTTCGTGGCGTTCCTCATCGGCGGCATCAACTTCGTGACCACCGCGATGAACTCGCGTGCGCCGGGCATGAAGCTGTTCGACATCCCGATGGTGGTCTGGATGATCGTCATCGCCAGCATCCTGTTCATGGCGTCCGTCGGCCCGCTGATCGCCGGCGCTGCGATGCTGGTGTTCGATCAGACGGTCGGCACCGGTTTCTTCGATCCAGTCCGCGGTGGCGACCCGATCCTGTGGCAGCACCTGTTCTGGTTCTTCGGTCACCCCGAGGTGTACGTCGTGCTCTTGCCGGCCGTCGGCATCGTGGCCGAGATCATCACGGTGTTCGCGCGCAAGAAGCTGTTCGCCTACAAGACCGTGCTCTACACGGCGTTCGGCACGGGCATCCTGTCGTTCTTCGTCTGGGCGCACCACCAGTTCATCGCCGGCATCGACCCGCGGATGGCGAACGTGTTCACGGCCACGACCGTGCTCATCTCGATCCCCATCGCCGAGATGATGTTCGTGTTCGTCGCCACGCTGTACGGCGGCTCGATCGTGCTGACCACGCCCATGCTGTGGGCGCTCGCCTTCATCGCCGAGTTCATCATCGGCGGCGTAACTGGCATCTACCTGGGCTCGAGCGGCTCGGACATCTACTTCCACGACACGTACTTCGTGCTCGCGCACTTCCACTACACGTTCGTGCCGATCGCAGTGATCGCGGTGTTCGCCGGCATCACTTACTGGTACCCGAAGATGTTCGGCAAGATGCTGAACGACACCCTCGGCAAGATTCACTTCTGGGGCACGGTCATCCCGTTCAACGGCATCTTCATCCCGCTGTTCCTCACGGGCATGGGCGGCGATCACCGCCGTATCCACAACTACAACAACTTCCCCGAGCTCGCGAACGAGCGCATGTACTTCCTGCGTGAGTTCGCCACCGTCTCGCTGCTGGTGCTGTTGGCCTTCCAGCTGGTCTTCATCATCAACTTCTTCTGGAGCCTCAAGGCCGGCAAGAAGGCGGGCAACAACCCGTGGGATGCGAACACGCTCGAGTGGCAGGCGCCCTCGCCACCGCCGCACGGCAACTTCGCCGAGCTGCCGAACTGCTACCGCGGTCCCTACGAGTACAGCGCTCCGAACCGCGACAAAGACTACTGGCCTCAGAACGAGCCGGCGTGACGCGGCGTTGTTCGTAACCTGACGCAAGACACATGGCGACCAAACCCATTGCAACTACGCGTAGCGCCACCACCATCCCGACCGGCCGGCTCGCCGTCTGGTGGGTGCTGGCTTCGGAAATCGTGATCTTCGGTGGCCTTCTGGCCTCGTACATCATGCATCGCCTCGGTCACCCCGAGTTCGGTGACTACGCCTCGCACACGAATACCTGGCTCGGCGCGCTCAACACGTTCGTGCTGCTGACGTCGAGCTACTTCGCGGTGCGCGCGCACTTCGAAGCGGAGCACGGGCGCGGCGCAAACGCAGCCAAGTGGCTGTACGCGACCGTCGGCGGCGCCCTGATGTTCCTGGTCATCAAGACCTTCGAGTGGACTCACGAGATCTCGATGGGCTTCACCATCACCAAGAACGCCTTCTGGTCGTTCTACTACACCGCCGCCGGCCTGCACGGCCTGCACGTGATCGGCGGCGCGATCATCATGCTGGTGATCGCGTCGGACGCGAAGAAGAACAAAGAGCTGCAGCGCGTCGAGCTCATCGGGATCTATTGGCACTTCGTGGACGTGGTGTGGATCTTCCTGTTCCCGCTGCTCTACATCGCGAAGTAGGAATCGGAGCGAGCATGTCCGCAGACAGCAAACACGGTCACGGCGCGCACGACGAAGCGGCGCACCTCAAGCTGTACTTCAAGATCTACATCACCTTGCTCGTGCTGTTCCTGATCAGCGTGCTCGGTCCGGTGGTCGGTGACTTGGTGCACAGCAAGGCGCTGGTCCTCATCACGGCCTTTGGTATCGCCGTGGTGAAGGCGTACCTCGTGTGCGCGCACTTCATGCACCTGAACATCGAGAAGCGCTACATCGGCTACCTGCTGACCACCACGCTCGTGTTCATGTTCCTGTTCTACGCGGGTGTTGCGCCGGACGTCATGGAGCACCATGGTCGTAACTGGCAGAACGTTGCCGCGCAGAGCGAGGTGCAGCGTGCGCTGAAGGAGCACGCGGAGCACGGCGGCGACCACGGTGGACATGGAGAAGGACACTCCGGACACTGACACTCTGGATGCTGAAAACGAACGACGCATAGCCCAGGCGGGCGGCGCAGCTCGAAGTAGAGAGGGCAACATGCAGGAAAACGTTCTTCCTTTTCCACGTCGTGTCGTCCCGCGCCGCCAGCCCGTCGGACCGAATTCGGTCGTGGCCATGCTGATCTTCGTCGTCACGGAGCTGATGCTGTTCGCTGGCTTCATCAGCGCCTTCAGCATCACGCGCGCCGCATACAACACCTGGCCTCCCATCGGTCAGCCCCGCCTGCCGGCAGGAGAGACCCTGCTCAACACGGCCGCGCTACTGGCCAGCGGGGTGCTGCTGATCCTGGCGCATCGCAGCTTCGGCCGTCGGCCGGAGCGGACCGGCAAGCTCCTGCTCGGCTCGCTGCTCCTCGGCACCTTTTTCGTGATTTTCCAGGGCGCGGAGTGGGTGGCGCTGATCCGTGAAGGCCTGACCCCGACGTCCAGCAATCACGGCGCGTTCTTCTATCTGATCGTCGGCACGCACGCGTTGCACGCCGTCGCCGCGATCCTGGCGCTCGGTATCGTGTACGCGAAGTTCCTGCGCGGTAGCCTGCAGCGCTCGACGTTCCTCGCCACCTCGGTGTTCTGGTACTTCGTCGTCGGCGTTTGGCCCGTCCTATATCTGCGGGTATATTTGTGAGCCTGCTCCAGCTTCAGCGCATTCTCACGTCACTCGTCGCGATCGCGGCGATCGTGTTGCCCAACGTGGCGCACGCTTGCCCCATGTGCTTCGACGGCAACAATACGAACGCGGACGCATTCCTGTACGGCAGCTTCTTGTTGATGGGCGTGCCGGTCGTGGCCATCGGTGGCCTGGCGTATTGGGCTTATCGTCGCATCACCACGACGGACCGCGCGGACAGCGCGCATCTCGACACGGGCACTGACCAACGCTCGACGGGCACGGAATCGTCGCAGGTCGGTGGCGTCGTCGTGCCGCTCGCCGAGCGTCGCTGAGCACGTAGCGGCGCCGCGCGACACGTTCGTTTCAACGCGAATGCGCGCGCCATGCCTGCGTGAACAGGGACAATTTGTGTTGACTCGCCTGGGTACGTGTGGGGGAAGTTCTGCTCCACTGTTCGCAGCACACCTCCGTGCACGCGCGCTTTCTACGCCGCGGCGCTTGCACCGAGACCCGAACGACCCGAGAACCTATACTTGTAGTCACTAGAAGGAGACGCCCTATGGCTATCACGCTACCGCCGCTTCCGTACGCTGGAGACGCCCTTGCTCCGCACATCAGCAAGGAGACGATCGACTTCCACTACGGCAAGCATCACCAGACGTACGTGACGAAGACGAACGAGCTGATCGCGAACACCGCCAACGCGGACAAGTCGCTCGAAGAGATCGTGAAGAGCTCCCAGGGTCCGTTGTTCAACAACTCCGCCCAGGTCTGGAACCACACGTTCTTCTGGAACTCGCTCAAGCCGCAGGGCGGCGGTCAGCCCAGCGGTGCGATCGCGCAGGCGATCAAGGACAGCTTCGGCAGCTACGAGGCCTTCCGCAAGGAGTTCACCGAGGCTGCCACCACGCAGTTCGGCTCCGGCTGGGCGTGGCTCGTGAAGGACGGCGGCAAGCTCAAGGTCGTGAAGACGCCGAACGCCGAGACGCCGCTCACCACCGCGGCGAAGCCCATCATCACGCTCGATGTCTGGGAGCACGCGTACTACATCGACTACCGCAACGCGCGTCCCAAGTTCATCGACGCGTACCTCGATCACCTGGTGAACTGGGAGTTCGCGAACGCGAACCTGTAGTCGGTGCGGTGCCAACCCCGGGCTTCACGCGGCCCGGGGTGCTCGCATCGCATCAGCGCCCGAAGCGGCGCTGGCGCTGATCGTATGAGCGCAGCGCGCGCAGGAAGTCGATCTTGCGGAACGCCGGCCAGTGCGTGTCGCAGAAGTAGTACTCCGAGTTCGCGCTCTGCCACAGCATGAAGCCCGACAGGCGAACTTCACCGCTGGTGCGGATGATCAGGTCGGGCTCCGGCAGCCCCGACGTGTACAGGTAGCGCTCGAGCACCTTGGGCGTGAACTCCTGGATCGCGTCATCCAGGGAGCGACCGTTGCGCTGCGCATGGTTCAGGTACTCGCGGAACGCGTCTGCGATCTCTTCGCGGCCGCCGTACGCGAGCGCGATGTTCAGCACGAAACGCTGATAGCCGCCGGTCGCGCACTCGACCTCGCGGATCGCATCCTGCAGCGACTCGGGCAGCAGGTCGCGGCGGCCGATGAAGCGCACGCGAACCTGGTTGTCGTGGAGATCCGGGCTCGTCACCATCTCGCGCGTCTTGCGCTCGAACAGCTCGAACAGCTGCTCGACCTCTTTGTCGTCGCGCTTGAAGTTGTCGAGCGAGAAACCCCAGACGGTGACCACGGGGATGTTGCGCTCGAAGCACCAGTCGAGCATCTCGCGCAGCTTGTCCGCGCCGACCTGATGCCCGATCGCCACGTCGGACGCGCCGAGATTGCGCGCGAAGCGGCGATTGCCGTCCATGATGATCCCGATGTGCTGTGGCTTGCGCCACGTCTCGGCGCTGGCGGTCAGCAAGCGCTCATAGACCGGGTAGAACGGGCGCTGTACGATTTCGGTCAGAGTTCGCCACAGCACGGTGAGTGGGTTGCCCTGAGAACGCCAAACTTGAAGCGCGAGTTGTCGTTTGCTGGTTTCGGAGCTCATCTAAGGAAAGACCTCGGTGCTCGCCCGGTACAGCCTGAAGTGGCAGCCGCGCACCGAGTCTCGAGTCTATACCGATGTGACGCTCGGTCACGCGGTCACTCGATCGACCCCGGCGCGGCTTACCCATCCAGTGCGAGCCTTGATAACTACTAATCCCAAGGTACTTTCGCACCTTGGCATACCCGCGCCAACCGGCAAGAATGCCAGCAGCCCGATAGAGCGCGGCTGTCATACCTCGGCTCGCTGGCCAGCGCCAGCTTTCCCATTGAGGCAACGCTCCCGACCTCCGCACGGTCGCGTTGACGTTGGGGTGTCATCAGGGTATCTCGCGCCTTTTCCCCGCGGAGGAGCTGGATGGGGCGGATACACACGGCACTGATCTCGGTGTCAGACAAGAGCGGTGTCGTCGAGCTTGCCAAGGGCTTGCACGCGAAACACGTAAAGATCCTTTCCACCGGTGGCACTGCAAGCACTTTGCGCAGTGCAGGCGTGCCAGTGGTCGACGTGGCGCAATACACCGAGTCGCCGGAGGTCATGGACGGACGTGTGAAGACGCTGCATCCGCGCGTGCACGGTGGCATCCTGATGCGCGATGCGGACGCCGACCGCGAGCAGCTCGCGCAGCTCGGCGGTGCGCCCATCGACCTCGTGGTGGTGAACTTGTACCCGTTTGCGTCGACGGTGGCGCGCGGTGCACCGCACGACGAGATCATCGAGAACATCGACATCGGCGGGCCGTCCATGCTGCGCAGCGCGGCCAAGAACCACGCGCGCGTGACCGTCGTGGTGGATCCCGCGGACTACGAGGCGGTGCTCGCCGCGGTCGAGAGCGGCACGGAGCTCGAGCTGCGCGCGAGCCTCGCGGCCAAGGCCTTCAGCCACACGGCGCGGTATGACACGGCGATCGCGGAGTACCTGACGTCGCGCGGACCGGATGGCACGCGCCTGCCGTATCCAAGGAGCTTCGGCGTCGTGCTGGAGCAGGTGTACGGGCTGCGCTACGGCGAGAACCCGCACCAGAGCGCGGTGTTCTATCGCGACCCGAACGCGCCCGCCGGCAGCCTGGCGCGCGCCGAGGTGGTCTCGTCGGGCAGCAGGGAGCTGTCGTTCAACAATCTCGTCGACTGCGAGGCGGCTCTCGACGCGGTGCGCGAGTTCCACGGACCCGCGGCGGTCGTCGTGAAGCACACGAACCCCTGCGGCGTCGCCGTCGCGACTAGCCTCGTGGATGCGTATCGTCTCGCGCGCGAGGCCGATCCGCTGTCGGCGTACGGCGGCATCGTGGCGCTGAACCGCGAGGTCGACGAGGCCAGCGCCGAAGCATTGTCCGAGACGTTCGTGGAGTGCATCGTCGCTCCCAGCTTCAGCAAGGCAGCGCTCGCGCGCCTCTCGCAGAGGAAGAACGTGCGCCTGCTCGCGACGGGCGCATGGCTGAGCGCGGATCACTCCGCGTACCACCTGAAGCAGATCGGCGGCGGCATGCTCGTGCAGCAGCGCGACCGCACCGCCGAGGGAGAGGTGGCGGGCGCGAAGGTCGTCACCAAGCGCGCTCCCACGGACGCGGAGCGCAACGCGCTCGACTTCGCCTGGCGCGTTTGCAAGCACGTGAAGAGCAACGCCATCGTGCTGGCGCGCGAGGACCGCACGCTCGGCGTGGGCGCCGGCCAGATGTCACGCGTGGTGAGCGTGGAGATCGCGCTCAAGAAGGCCGGCGATGCGGCGCGCGGCTCCGTGCTCGCGTCCGACGCGTTCTTCCCGTTCAGCGACGGTGTGGACGCGGCCGCGCAGGCGGGCATCACGGCCATCGTGCAGCCCGGCGGCTCCGTGCGCGACCCCGAGGTGATCGCGGCGGCCGAGAAGGCGAACATCGCGATGCTGTTCACGGGCGTGAGACACTTCAGACACTAGGGGCTGTGACGATGCGAGTGATGGTGGTCGGTAGCGGTGGTCGTGAGCATGCTCTGGCAGCGCGCTTGCGCGCATCGCCGCAGGTCTCGGAGCTGATCTGCGCGCCGGGCAACGGCGGTACGGCGCGCATCGCTCGCAATGTCCCGGTGAACGTGGAAGACGTCTCCGCCATCGTCGCGCTCGCTCGCGCCGAGCGCGTGGACTTTGCAGTGATCGGGCCGGAGGCGCCGCTCGTCGCCGGTGTGGTCGACGCCCTCGGTGAGGCGGGCATCCTCGCATTCGGTCCGAAGCGGGCAGCGGCGCAGCTCGAGGGCAGCAAGGCTTTCAGCAAGGAGTTCATGCGCCGGCACGGCGTTCCCACGGCCGAGTTCGCCGTGTTCGACGAGCTGGCTGCCGCGCGCCGCTTCGTGGAGCAGAGCGGCAAGGCGTGGGTGGTGAAGGCGGACGGCCTCGCGGCTGGCAAGGGTGTGATCGTCGCAGAGGACGTGGCCGAGACGCTGGCGGCGCTCGAGCGCATGCTCGGCGAGCGCGAGTTCGGCGCGGCAGGCGCGCGCGTGGTGCTCGAGCAGCGCCTGCGCGGGCAGGAGGTCAGCTACCATATCGTGTTGGATGGCGCGCGCTACCTGCCGCTGGCAGCTGCACAGGATCACAAGCGGCTGGGCGACGGCGACCGCGGGCCGAACACGGGCGGCATGGGCGCGTATTCGCCGCCTCCGGTGGTCACGCCCGAGGTGGAGCAGCGCATCCTGCGCGAGGTCGTCGAGCCGACCGTGCAGGGCCTAGTGCGAGATGGGCTCGACTTCCGCGGCACGTTGTTCATCGGGCTGATGATCGAGGACGGCCAGCCGCGCGTGCTCGAGTACAACACGCGCTTCGGCGATCCCGAGACCGAGGTGCTGATGGCGCGCTACGGCGGGGACGTGCTGCCCTTGCTGCTCGGAGCCGCGCGCGGAGATCTGTCGCAGGTCAGCCCGCGCTGGGATGCCGCGGTCGCGCTGTGTGTGGTGCTGGCGGCGCCGGGTTATCCCGGAGCGATCCAGAAGGGCTTGCCGATCCGCGGGCTGGAAGCGGCGGAGCGCGTGCCGGGCGTGAGCGTCGCGCACGCGGGCACGAGCCTCGCCACCGGTGAGCTGCAGACGAGCGGCGGGCGCGTGTTGTGCGTGACCGCGACCGGCGATCAGATCGACGAGGTGGCGGAGCGGGCCTATCAGGCGGTCGCCGCGCTGCACTTCGATGGCATGCAGTACCGCCGAGACATCGGCCATCACGCGCGACGCGGGCCGTGCTGAGTCGGGACGAGCTCCCGCCGCTGCTCGCTGCGCTGCATGCGGGCGAGGTCGTGGCGTGCGCCACCGAAACCCTGTTCGGGCTGCTCGCGGACGCGCGGGCGGAGCAGGCCGTGCTGCGCGTGTGTGGGCTCAAGGGGCGCGACCCGAATCAGCCCATCGCCGTGCTGCTGCCGGACGTCAGCGCGCTGTCTGCGGTCGCGAGCGAGGTCCCGGAGCGCGTGCTGCGCCTGTGCGCGCGCTTCTGGCCCGGGCCGCTGACGTTGCTCGTGCGCGCCCGCCCCGAGCTGCCGCGCGCGCTGGTGAAAGACGGCAAGATCGGCGTGCGCGTACCGGGGCCGAGCCCGGCGCTCACGCTCGTGCAGGCGTTCGGCGCGCCGCTCACGGCGACGAGCGCCAACCTGAGCGGCCAGCCTGCGGCGAGCACGGCCGCCGAGGTGCACGCCGCATTCCCGACCGGGCTCGCGGCCGTGGTGCCGTATCCGGCACCGGGCGGACAGGCCTCGAGCGTCATCGACGTGACGGGGCCGGTGCCGGTCGTCGTACGCGCGGGTCCCATCGCGCTGCGGCCCGAGGACCTCTGATACCCTGTGGCTGGCATGTCCGCATCGCGCGCCACGATCCTGGTCTCCTGCCCCGACCGCCGCGGCCTCGTCGCAGCGCTGGCGCAGCTGCTGTACGGCCACGGCATCAACATCCTCGACGCCGATCAGCACAGCGACGCGGCGGCCAACCAGTTCTTCCAGCGCATTCACGTGGATCTCAGCGAGATGCACGCCGATCGCTTCACCCTGGAGGGCGCGATCCGCGAGGTCGCCGAGCGCTTCTCGATGCGCGCGCGTATCGCGTACGGCGATCGCCAGAAGCGCGTGGCGATCTTCGTCTCCAAATACGATCACTGCCTGCACGATCTGGTGCTGCGGGAGCGCGCGGGCGAGCTGTCGTGCGAGATCCCGCTGATCGTCAGTAACCACCTCGATCTCGCGCCGATCGCGCAGGGCTACGGCATCCGCTTCGAGCACATCCCGATCACGCCGGGGACCAAGCGCGAGCAGGAGGAGCGCACGCTGGCGCTGCTCGCTGCGGAGCGCATCGACCTCGTCGTGCTCGCGCGTTACATGCAAATCGTGGGTGACACGTTTTGCGAGCAGTGGGCGGAGCGGGCCATCAACATCCATCACTCGTTCTTGCCGGCGTTCGCCGGGCCCCGGCCGTACCACCAGGCGCACGCGCGCGGTGTGAAGGTGATCGGCGCCACCGCGCACTACGTGACGCGCGATCTGGACGAGGGTCCGATCATCGAGCAGGCGGTGCAGCCCGTGAGTCATCGCGACGCGGTCGAGGATCTGGTCCGCAAGGGCCGGGACCTCGAGCGCAGCGTGCTGTCGAACGCCGTGCGCTACCACCTCGAGGACAGGGTGCTGGTGTACGCCAACAAAACGGTGGTGTTCGCCTAACATCTTGTGGGGAAGGGCGCCCCCGCGGAGGTCGGGAGCCGTGGAGCTTGCGGAGCGGCTCCCGCGACCGCCGCTATGCTAACGTCTCCTGCCGTGACCACCGAGATCGCAGAGCCTGTCGCCGCCCCCCAGCCTCTCAGCCTGCTCGACAGCCTGCCGGACGATCCCTCGAACGACGCGGTGCTCGACGCGTTCCTCGACTTCGTCTCGCGTCAGGGGCTGTCGCTGTATCCGGCGCAGGAAGAGGCGATCCTGGAGCTGCTCGCGGGCAAACACGTGGTGCTCAACACGCCCACGGGCTCGGGCAAGTCGCTCGTCGCGACGGCGCTCTTGTTTCGCGCGCTCGCGCTCGGCGACCGCGCCGTGTACACGTTTCCCATCAAGGCGCTCGCGAGCGAGAAGTTCTTCGAGCTGTGTGAGCTGTTCGGCGCGCAGAACGTCGGCATGTTGACCGGCGACGCGAGCATCAACCGAGACGCGCCGATCGTGTGCGCCACCGCCGAGATCCTCGCGAACATCGCGCTGCGCGACGCCTCGGCGAGCGATCTGCACTGCGTGGTGATGGACGAGTTCCACTACTACGGCGATCCGGAGCGCGGCATGGCGTGGCAGATCCCGCTCTTGCTCTTGCCGGACGCGCAGTTCCTGCTGATGAGCGCCACGCTCGGTGACGTCTCGCAGATCACCGAGGATCTCGCGCAGCGCACCGATCGCGAGGTGAAGGTGGTGCGCTCCGAGGAACGCCCCGTGCCGCTCGACTACATCTACCGTGAGGTCCCGCTGCACGAGACCGTGCGCGAGCTGTTCGAGGGCTCGCGCACGCCCGCGTACGTGGTCAGCTTTACGCAGCGCGAGTGCGCCGAGCTTGCGCAGGGCCTCACGAGCTTCGATCTGTGCGCGAAGCCGCAGAAGGAGGCGATCGGCGAGCAGCTGCGGGGCTTCCGCTTCGACTCACCGTACGGCACGGACGTGAAGCGCTTTCTGCGCCACGGCATCGGGATCCATCACGCGGGGCTCTTGCCCAAGTACCGCCGCCTCATGGAGCGGCTCGCGCGCGCCGGTCTGCTCACGGTGATCTGCGGTACCGATACCCTCGGGGTCGGCGTGAACGTGCCCATCCGCACGGTGTGCTTCACGAAGCTTTGCAAGTTCGATGGCAATGACGTGAAGCGCTTGTCCGTGCGTGAGTTCAAGCAGATCGCGGGGCGCGCGGGCCGCAAGGGCTACGACGTGCGCGGCAGCGTGGTGTGTCAGGCGCCCGAGCACGTGATCGAGAACCGCACTCTCGAAGCGAAGGCCGCCGCGAATCCCAGCAAGAAGAACAAGCTCGTACGCAAGAAGCCGCCGGAGCGCGGCTACGTGCACTGGGACGAGACCATCTTCAAGCAGCTGATCGAGCGCCCGCCCGAGCCGCTGGTCAGTCAGTTCAAGGTGTCGCACGGCATGCTGCTGCAGCTGCTGCGCAGCCACGGCGAGGAGCGGCGTGGCGGCTACGGAGCTCTCATCGATCTGATCGCGGTCTGCCACGAGCGGCCCGTGATCAAGTCGCGGCTGAAGCGCGAGGCGAAGCAATTGTTCCAGTCGCTGCGAGCGGCGGCCGTGATCGAGGTCTGGCCGCGCATGGGCCGGCCGGGTTGCGAGGTGCGCGTGAGCGAGAGCCTGCAGCGCGACTTCTCCTTGCACTCTTCCTTGAGCCTGTACCTCGTCGAGACGCTGGCGCACGTTCCACCGGAGCTACCCACGTACGCGGTCGACGTGCTCAGCCTGGTCGAGGCGGTGCTCGAGCATCCGCGGCCCGTGATCTACGCGCAGGAGCGGCGCGCGAAGGACGAGCTGTTCGCAAAGCTCAAGGCCGAGGGCGTGGAGTACGAGGAGCGCATGGCGGAGCTGGAGCGCGTCACGTACCCCAAGCCAAACGCGGAGTTCATCTATCACACGTTCAACGAGTACGCGCGCAAGCACCCGTGGTTGGACGAGGACAACATCCGGCCCAAGTCCGTCGCGCGCGACATGTACGAGGGCTACGCGTCGTTTTCAGAATACGTGAAGCGCTACGGGCTGCCGGGCTCGGAGGGTGTGCTCTTGCGCTATCTGAGCGAGGCGTATCGCACGCTCGTGCAGAGCGTGCCGGCGCAGTACTACACGGACGAGCTCACCGACATCGTGTCGTTCCTGCGCGCGACGTTGCAGCGCGTGGACAACACGCTCGTGCAAGAGTGGGAGAGCATGCTGCTCGGTCGCGCCGGCGATGAAGAGGACGAGCCGCGCGCGGGCTACGACCTCGTACACGACGAGAAGGCCGTGCGCGCGTGCATCCGCGCCGATCTGCATCTGCTCGTGAAGGCGCTCAGCGAGCAGGACTACGCGGAGGCCGCGAGCCTGGTGCAGAGCGATCCAGACGCGCCGTGGACCGAGGAGCGCTTCGAGGCGGCGCTGAAGCCGTTCTACGCCGAGCACGAGCGCATCGTGTTCGGGCCCGAGGCGCGGCGCAGCGACAAGACGCAGATCACGCCGCTGCCGGGTCAGCGCTACAAGGTGCTGCAGATCCTGGTCGACGAGAGCGAGGAAAACACCTGGTACCTCGAGGGTGAGGTCGACGCGCGCGTGCCGACCACGCGGGACGAGCCGCTGTTTTTGCTGCGCGAGATCGGCTCCTGAGCGGGCCCTGCGGGCGATCTCCGCACACAACCGGCTACAGGGCGGGACGATGATGCTGCACACCCCTGACGCTTGTCAGCGGCGTGCGCGGGTCTGTATACGGGAGGGTGACGTGACCCAGACGGCTGTCAGCGAGCAGAGCCCGTCGCTTGAGGACGGGCTGCGGAGCCTGGGCTACAGCGCCTTCCGGCCCGGACAGGAGCGCGCGATCGAGACCTTGCTCTCGCGCGGGCGGCTCTTGTACGTGGCGCCCACCGGCGGCGGCAAGAGCCTCGTGTACCAGCTGCCCGCCGTGATCTTGCCTGGCACGACGCTCGTGATCTCGCCGCTCGTCGCGTTGATGCAGGACCAGGTGCACGCGCTGAGCGAGCGCGGCGTGCCAGCCACGTTCCTGGCCTCCACGCTCGGTGGCGAGGAGCTCGATCGGCGGGTGCAGGCTGCCGCGCGCGGCCGCTATCGGCTGCTGTACGTCGCGCCGGAGCGGCTGGGCTCTCACTCCTTCATGCGCCTGCTGCGCGGGCTGTCGTGTCCGCTCGTGGCGATCGACGAGGCGCACTGCATCAGCGAGTGGGGCCACGACTTTCGGCCGGAGTACATGCAGATCGGCAACGTGCTCGGCCAGCTGCCGCGCTCGCGCGTGCTCGCGTGCACCGCCACGGCCACGCCGGTGGTACGCGACGAGATCGTGGCGCGCCTCGCGCTCGGGTCGGACACGCCGCAGATCGTGCACGGCTTCGCGCGGCCCAACTTGATCTTGCGCGCGGCGGAGACCAGCAGCAGCCGCGATCGGGACACGTACGTGGACGAGCTGCTGCACGAGGCGCTCGGCGCGCCGGGTGCGCAGCCAGGAGCGGCGATCATCTACTCGCCCACGCGCGCGGGCAGCGAAGAGGAATCGGAGCGGCTGGGACGAAAAGGTTGGCGCGTGGGTCACTACCACGCGGGGCTCGAGCCGGGGGAGCGCGAGCGCACGCAGCAGCGTTTCACCCGCTCGGAGCTGCAGGTCGTGGTGGCGACCAATGCCTTCGGCATGGGCATCGATCGCGGCGACGTGCGCGCCGTGGTGCACCTCGCGCCCCCGTCGTCGCTCGAGTCGTATTACCAGGAGGTCGGCCGCGCCGGTCGCGACGGCGACAAGGCGTACGGGCTGCTCTTGACCTCTGCGTCCGATTTGCCGCTGCGTCGTCGCCTGATCGAGTCGGGTGGGGACGGCGAAACCGTCGCGTCGGCCGTGGTCGAGCACAAGTGGGGCCTGTTTCTCGAGCT
>Ga0190269_10000259_pt1 | contig 28476 bp, 25 predicted proteins | sample Popmic249IS_FD_133749 | JGI IMG/M metagenome (GOLD analysis project Ga0190269, IMG submission 133749) | Populus adjacent soil microbial communities from riparian zone of Blue River, Arizona, USA - 249 IS | ecosystem: Environmental > Terrestrial > Soil > Riparian zone | place: USA: Arizona... | reverse complement strand
TTGCCTAAGCCACTCGGCCACCCGGCCGGGAGGCGCTGAAAGCTTCCGAGCGGACGACGGGATTCGAACCCGCGACCCCAACCTTGGCAAGGTTGTGCTCTACCAACTGAGCCACGTCCGCGTTGTCTTCGGCTGCCGTGACGACTGCCTGACGACGAAGGGTGAGACTAGCAGAAACGCTGACGGGGCAGGGCCTACCCCGGGCCCAGCAGCTCGGCCAGCTCCCGGTCCAGGTCTACGTGCAGCGACTCGCTGCCGGTGGGGATCCTGGCGTAGGTGCGGGTCAGGAACTCGACCAGCCCGTTCACCGGGATCTCGAACAGCGCCGTCCCGGACGGCGAGGCCAGGGACAGGCAGACCACCGGCTCGCCCTGCGACTGGTGCGGCCAGGTGCGCACGTCACCCGTCCCTGCCGGCGCGGTCACGCCGTCGGTGAGCAGCTGCCGCGCGAAGGTCCACTCCACGGCCTCGGCCGCAGGTCGCGTGCGGAAGGCGACGCGGACGGCGTACGGGTCGTCCAGCCGGTAGGTCAGCGTCGCCTCGACCGGAGCCGACGGCGCGTCCGGCACCACCAGGCAGACCTGGAGCACCGCGCTGAGCGACACGGGGCCTGACGACATCCCGGCGACCTCCTGGGCCTGCTGGCGGGGGCGTGCTGGTCCCGACAGCATCCCGCAGGACCGGCCGGTTGCGGGCGTTCGATGGTGGAAGTCACCCGGTCGGCGGCAGACTACGGCCGAGCGGCACCCATCCACCGCGGGCTGCCGTGCGAACACGAGGTCGTGAGAGCAGTGGTGAGCGAGGCCGTGGGCGGCTCCTCGGGCGCGTCGGGGCCCGCCAGCCGGGCGACGCCGTTGGACGGGCTGGACGACCGGGCGCTGGTGGCGCGCGTCACGGAGGGGGACGGTGGTGCGCTCGAGGCGCTCTACGGGCGCTACGGGCGCGCCTGCTACGGGCTCGCCAGACGGATCCTCGTCGACGAGCAGCTGGCCCAGGACGCGGTGCAGGAGGTCTTCCTCACCGTCTGGCGTGACGCCCACCGGTTCGACGCGGCACGGGGGAGCTTCTCGTCGTGGCTGCTGTCGATGACGCACCACAAGGCGGTGGACGCCGTGCGGCGCGAGCAGAACCTTCGCAAGCGGCGTACCGCCGTCGAGGTGCTCGAGGACCGGCACGTCGAGGGCCCCGAGGTGCACGACCAGGTCTGGTCCACGCTGCGCCGTGCGCGGGTCCGCGAGGCGATGGGGACGCTGCCCGAGCCGCAGCGCGAGGCGCTGGTCCTTGCGTACTTCGGCGGCTTCACCCAGCGGGAGATCGCCGGCATCACCCAGACACCGCTGGGGACCGTCAAGACCAGGATGCTCACCGGCATGAAGCGCCTCAAAGGGGTCCTCGAGGGCCTCCACGACGGCGCCCCCGACCTCGAGAGCAGGGCCACCCCGTGACGGCGCGCGACACGACCCACGACCGGTACGAGCAGCTCGCAGTGGGCTACGCCCTCTCGGCGCTCGAGCCGGAGGAGGAGCAGGACTTCGACGGTCACGTCGCCGCCTGCGACGCGTGCCGCCGCGCGCTCGACGAGCACCGGCAGACGCTGGCCCACCTGGCCTACGACGCCGTGGCGGAGGAGCCGCCGCCGTCCGTGCTCGCCGGGATCCGGGCAGGGGTGGAGGCGTCAGGCAGGGCCGGCGCCTTTCCGGCGCCCGTGGCGCTGGACGCGGCGCGGCGCCGGCGCAGCGACCGGACCGTGCGCTGGACGACGGCCATGCTCGGCGCGGCGGCGTCCCTGATCCTGGTCGTCGCGCTGGTGATCTCGAACGCCGGTCTCACGTCGAAGCAGAACGAGACCGAGGAGGCCAACAGGCGGCTGACCGCGGCGGTGAGCCAGCTTCTCGTCACCGGCGCCAGCAAGGTCGACCTCGCAGGTGAGGGCGACACCCACGCCGTGGCCGTGGTCCACGGCGCCACCGTCTCGCTCGTGCTCGCGGGCGTGCCCGTGAACGACCGCAGCACGAGCGTCTACGTCCTCTGGGAGCAGAGCAAGGCGGGCGACGTGCAGGCGGTCGGCACCTTCGACGTGGTGTCGGACGACCTGGCGGTCGTCACCGGCCTCCGGCTGCACAACCCCTCCCTCAAGGCGCTGATGGTGACCCACGAGAAGGGTCGCCGGGCGCCGGTCGTGAGCTCGGAGGAGCCGGTCCTCGCGGGCGCGGCGGCCTGAGTGCTGCATGCTGGTGAGGTGACGCGTTGGCGAATCCGGGACCGGGTGCGCAGGCTGCCGGCCGGCGAGGTGATCGTGCGCACCACGGTCTTCGTCGTGGGTGCCGCGTTCATCGGGCTGGGCCTCGCCCTGTCGGTGCTGCCCGGTCCGTTGACCATCCCGCCGGTGCTGCTCGGGCTGGTCATCTGGTCGCTGGAGTTCGAGTTCGCGCAGAAGTGGCTCGACCGGTTCGAGAAGCCGGCGCTGCAGGCATGGGAGGCGGCCAAGGCCAACCCCTGGAAGACGGGGGTCATCAGCGCCCTCGGACTCGCGGCGGCCGTGACCGTGAGCGTGCTCGCGGTCACGCAGGACTGGCTCGGCAGGCTCAAGGACGTCATCACCTGAGGCCTTGCTAGAGTCTGCCGCTGTCCGGGTGACACCCCCGGGCGATTAGCTCAGTTGGTTAGAGCGCTCGCCTCACACGCGAGAGGTCACTGGTTCGAGTCCAGTATCGCCCACCAGCAAGGCCCCTACTGCACCTCGACCGCCTGGTGGAACGTCCCGCGGTTCTGGAACGGCTGCGAGGGCGTGGCGAGCGCACCGGCGGTGATCGGCCGGTTCTCGTCGCACCGCGGCGTCTCGTCGTCGGGGCAGAGCACCGGCTGGCGCCAGGCAGCGGGGTTCGTCCCCTGGGTCGACGCGACGGTGGCGAGGGCCTTGCCCAGCGCCCGCTGAAGGATGGTCCGGCAGGTGGCCAGGCTGCTGCCGCACGCGCTGGCGCGCATCCTGGGCCCGGTGCCGAGGGCGGCGCGCACCACGTCGCTGACCTGGCCGTACCACCCGTCGTAGAAGCCGGACTGCACCGCGCGCCCGTCGAGCACCAAGCCGATGCCCTGCTGCAGGGGGATCATCGTGTCCTCGCCCACCAGCGGGTCGTAGAGGTCGTGGACGAGCTGGCGCCACCAGGCGTCGAACGCCACGACGGCGGGGGAGTGGTCGTAGAAGCCCCTGCCCGAGGTGTCCCGCCGGTGGGCCCCGGTCGCCGCCCAGGAGCGCATGGCAGCGACGAGGCGGCGCTGGGTCGCGTCGGCGGGGGTGCCCACGGCACGCAGCAGGTCGGGGAGCACCTCGACGCCGCGCAGGTCCTGGGTGGCGGCCCCGCCTGAGAAGGCGACCAGGTCGGAGAGCACCAGCTTGCGCCCGGCCTTGATCGCCCGGACCACCGGCTCGTGCAGCAGCTGGTCGCGGTGCACGGGCCCGTAGGACCAGATGCCGGGGGCGGCGCGCCAGCCGGGGGCGCCCTTGTTGTTCCACGAGGAGATCCACCCCTTGGGCGGGTCGATCGAGAACGGGTTGAAGCTGTCGGCCTGCCGGCGGAAGGCCCCGGTCGCGGGCACGAAGCCCTGCCAGTCCCAGGCGCCGGTGCCGCGGATCGGGTGCTCGAGGTCGGTGCCCGGCGCGTGGCGGGGGAACCAGCCGCTCTGCAGCCAGGCGATGTGCTGGCGGTCGACGTAGAACCAGTTCTCGTTGCCCGTGTAGTTGCGCATGACGGCCACGAAGTCCCGCGGACCCTGAACGCGGCCCTCGGCCAGCGCCTGGAACGCCACGAGCGAGCGGATGCCGCGCCCGTTGACAGCGGTGCTGCGCACGAGGGCGTAGGGCCGACCGCCCGAGGTGCCGAATCGGTGGACCGGCCCGTGCACCGAGCGCATGGTGCGCAAGGTGACGGTCGAGGGCGGGTTGGGGTCGGTCGGCGCCACCGGCGTGCGCAGGACCTGGTCGCGGTGGGTGAACGCGACGCAGCGGCCCCGGTAGCGGTAGTGGCCGCTGCTGAAGGTGGGCTTGGAGCCGTCCGGGTTGCACAGCTCCTCGGCGAAGGTGTCGGCGTTGTCGCCGTTGGCCGTCGTACCGCTCCAGGCGAACTCGCCGGTGTGACCGATCAGCGGGTACGGGCTCGCCCCCGGGAAGCTCATGCCGCTGGCGTGGAGCCCGGGGGCGTGCAGCTCGTACTCCACGAGGATCTCGGGCGAGTAGTAGCCGACCTGCGGACCCATGGCAGCAAGCGCCCGACCGCTCCGGCTGTGCTTCGCCGAGACCAGCAGCGCGTTGGACGCGTGGTGCTCCAGCGGCAGCCCTTCACGCGCGAGCTCCTCCGCCCACGCCGGCCGGCTACCGGCAGGGGCCGCCACGAGCGACGACGAGGCGACGGCGTTGCGCTCCCGGAGCGAGCCGGCGTCGAGCCGCACGGCCGAGCTCGGGCCGGAGCGCGGCCGGTCGCTCGGGAAGGGCCGGTCGGCCGTCACGGGGGCCCGAGGGTCGTCGAGGTTGCGCAGGTCCTGGTAGAGGCGCGCGCCACGGACCGCCCCGAGCCGCTTCTGCAGCCGGGCCTTGATGTCGGACTGCAGGAACTCGGCGTCGCCGAACACCGTGAACTGCGCGATCAGCAGGTAGGCCTCGGCCGCGGTGTCGGCCAGCGTCCAGTCGCGCGGGAGGGCGCCGAGCGCCGGGTACTCGGCGGGGAGCTTGCTGGGGTCGGTGCGGGTCTCGGCGATGAAGGCGTTGATCCCGGCGACGTACTGCTTGAGGTCAGCCAGGCCGCGCGCCCCCGCGGCGCCCTCGTCCTTGGGCAGCCGCTCGACCTCGGCGGTCAGCTCCTCGGGCGAGCGGTCGAACTGCCCGAGCGTCCTGGCGTCGGCCTCGACGGCGCTCGGCCCGAGCAGCTCGGCGGTGGTCCCCAGCGCGGTACGCCGTAGCACGTCCATGAGGAACAGGCGGTCCTGCGCGGTGGCGTAGCCGACGGCGAACATGGCCGCGGCCCGCGTCTCGCCGTACACGTGCGGGACCTGGTGGACGGGGTCGCGCACCACGGTGGCGCCCGGGACCGGCGTGGTCGTGTCGCCCGTGATGCGGCGGAAGCTCGAGTCCTTGTAGAAGGCGCTCAGGTCGCTGCCCGTGGGGCGGCTGGTGACGACCCGGTTGTACAGGCCGGCCTGCGACAGGAAGGACGGCGGCACGCTGCCGTCGAGCTGGTTGCGCGCCAGGTCCAGGGCGCTGGTGCCCTGGCCCTGCCCGTAGGCGAGGACGGAGTGGAAGCCCTTGCGGCCCGGCTCGAAGGCCGGCGGCGAGGCCGTGGCCTGGGGGGCGGTGACGGCGAGCAGGGCGGCGATGCCGAGAGCGGCGGCGAGCTGGGGGCGCTTCACAGGGCTGGGAGTTCGGCAAGGCCGGTCCGATACCTGCTTCGCCCGGGTACGGTCCGGCCGTGCCGACACAGCGCTGGACCGACGCCTGGACCGCCCCCGCCGGCCTGCCGCCGGAGCGCCCGCCGGGCGAGCCCGGCCCAGGGGTGCTGGCCGCGGTCCACCTCGCCCTGTTCTTCGGCCTGGCGGCGGCCACCGCCGGCGCGGCGGCCGTCGCCGGGGACTCGGAGGAGGCCACCGCCCTCAGCCTGGCCCTGCTCTTCCTGCTGACCGGGCTCGCCGGCCTGGTCGTGCGGCGGCAGCCCGACCCGCTGCTCGCCTGGGTCGCCGACGTGCTGCTGGCCTCCTCGGTCGCCTACCTCTTCGGTGCGGCCGGCACCGTGGCCCACCTGCAGGGGGCCTCGGACGAGACCTCGGCGCTGGCCGGGACGCTGGTGGCCCTGCCCTGCGCCGTGGCCGCCTACGCCCTGCACCGCCGGGTCTGGACGCAGGTGGCGGCCGTGGTCGCGGCGGCCGGCTGCCTCCAGGCGGCGCTGCAGACCGGCCCGGACATCCCCGGTGCCGTGTCGGCGGCGTACCTGCTGATCCTGGCGGCCTTCCTCGCGGCGCTGGCGCAGCTCGGCCTGGCGCGACCGGTCCGGAGCGCCCAGGTGCTGGCGGCGCTGCTCGGCACGTGGGGTGCCCACGTGCTGGCCCGGGAGCACGCCAGCCTGGGCGCCGTTGTCGCCGCGCTGGTGCTGGCCGTCGTCGTCCTGGCCGTGCTGCGCACGCGCAACCGCTCCCTCCTCCCGGTGGCCCTCATCGCGGGGGTGGCGATCGGGCCCGCTGTCGCAGAGCCGGCCCTCGGCACGGCGGACGCCGTCGGGCTCGCGCTGGTCGTCGCGGCCGCGGGCGGCGCCTGGCTCGCCGCTGACCTGGTACGCCGGTCCGCCCGCCCGCCCCAGGTCGGAGGAGTCTTCGCGGCCGCCCTGCTGCTGCTCGTGGTGGGCCAGCTGCTGCCGGCGGCGGGGGACGACGACCCGATGGTGGTCGATGCCCTGCACGCGCTCGCGATCGCGGCGTTCTTCTCCGCTTCCGTCGCGGCCCGCCGCCGGCCGGCGATGGTCGTCTCCGGCCTCATCCTCCTCTCGCAGCTGCCCGACTCGACGAGTGGCGACGAGGTGGCGTCGGCGGTCGTGGCCCTGGGTGGCGCTGTCGCCGCGGTGGTGGTCGCCCGCCGTCTCGCGATCCGGCCCGTGGGCCCGGCCGCCGCGCCGCACGTCCAGGAGGTGGCGCTCGCCGGCCCGGGCCGCGAGTGGCAGGTCGTGGCGCCGTACCCGCAGGTGCTCGACGCCGTCGTGGCCGTCCTGACGGCCGCGGGGGTCCCGCTGCAGCTCGTCGACCGCGCCGCCGGCCGGGTGGTCGCCGGTGACCCGGTGCAGCCGCTGCTCGTGGTGGCCGTCTGGGCGCAGGACCTGGTGCGCAGCCAGGTGCGCGCGGTCGGCGCGCCGCACGACGTGGACCGGCTCGAGTCGGACCTCGCGGGCCGGCTCGCTCAGCAGGCCCCGAACGAGCTGGCGGGCCCCCACTAGGCTCGGAGCACCGTCTCACCGAGGAGCTGCACGTGCCTGAGAACCTGCTGGTCGCCGTCACCGTCGACGCGTCCCAGGCCGGTACGACGGCGGGCGAGGTGCTTGCGGCCGCTGGGGCGAAGGACACTGCCGTGGCCCGGGTCGACGGCGTCCTGCGCGACCTGGCGCACGTCGTCTCGGAAGGCGAGGTCGTCGAGCAGGTGCCCTACGGCTCCGAGGACGGCCGGGCGGTGCTGCGCCACTCGTGCGCCCACGTCCTGGCCCAGGCCGTGCAGGAGCTCTTCCCGGGGACGCTGCTCGGCATCGGGCCGCCCATCAAGGACGGCTTCTACTACGACTTCCTGCCGGAGCGCCCCTTCACCCCGGAGGACCTGCAGGCACTCGAGAAGAAGATGAGCGACATCATCCGGCAGCGGCAGCGGTTCTCGCGCCGGGTCGTCACCGAGGACGCGGCACGCGAGGAGCTCGCCGGGGAGAGGTTCAAGCTCGAGCTGATCGGGCTCAAGGGCGGCTCGTCGGGGGAGGAGTCGGTCGAGGTGGGCAGCGGCGAGCTGACCATCTACGACAACCTGCGCGGCGAGGAGCTGGCCTGGAAGGACCTGTGCCGCGGCCCCCACCTGCCGACCACCCGCGACATCCCTGCGTTCACGCTCACCCGGAGCGCCGCCGCCTACTGGCGGGGGAGCGAGAAGAACCCGCAGCTGCAGCGCATCTACGGCACGGCGTGGGAGTCGAAGGACGCGCTGAAGGAGCACCTGCGCCTCCTCGAGGAGGCCGAGAAGCGCGACCACCGCAAGCTCGGTGTGGAGCTCGACCTGTTCTCCTTCCCGGACGAGATCGGCTCCGGCCTGGCCGTTTTCCACCCCAAGGGAGGTGTGCTCAAGCGGGAGATGGAGGACTACGTCCGCCGCCGCCACATCGAGGAGGGCTTCGAGTACGTCGGGACGCCGCACATCAGCAAGGAGGGGCTGTTCCACACCTCCGGGCACCTGCCGTACTACGCCGACACGATGTTCCCGCCCATGCAGATGGAGGGCAGCGACTACTACCTCAAGGCCATGAACTGCCCGATGCACAACCTGATCTACCGGTCGCGCGGGCGGTCCTACCGGGAGCTGCCGCTGCGGCTGTTCGAGTTCGGCACGGTCTACCGGTTCGAGAAGTCCGGGGACGTGCACGGCCTCACCCGGGTCCGCGGGCTCACTCAGGACGACTCGCACTCCTACTGCACGCCGGAGCAGGCGCCCGCCGAGGTGAAGCACCTGCTCGATTTCGTGCTGGGCCTGCTGAAGGACTTCGGGATCAGCGACTTCTACCTCGAGCTGTCGACGAAGGACGACTCCAACCCCGACAAGTTCGTGGGGTCGGACGAGGAGTGGGCGACCGCGACCGCGGTGCTCGAGCAGTGCGCCAAGGAGACCGGGCTGGAGCTCGTCCCCGACCCGGGCGGCGCCGCCTTCTACGGGCCGAAGATCTCGGTGCAGGCGAAGGATGCGATCGGGCGCACCTGGCAGATGTCGACGATCCAGTACGACTTCAACCAGCCCAAGGGCTTCGGCCTGGAGTACCAGGCTGCGGACGGCACGCGCCAGCAGCCGGTGATGATCCACTCGGCGAAGTTCGGGTCCATCGAGCGCTTCATCGGCGTGCTCGTGGAGCACTACGCGGGCGCCTTCCCGGCGTGGCTGGCGCCCGTGCAGGTCGTCGGCATCCCGGTGCACTCCGACTTCGACGGCTATCTGCTCGACGTCGCCGCCAAGCTCCGGGCACGCGGCATCCGGGTCGAGGTCGACACGTCCGACGACCGGATGCAGAAGAAGATCCGCAACGCGCAGAGGGCGAAGGTGCCCTTCATGCTCATCGCGGGAGCCGAGGACATCGCCCACGGTGCCGTCAGCTTCCGGCTCCGGGACGGCTCGCAGGACAACGGCATCCCGGTCGACGAGGCGGTGGAGCGCATCGTCACCGCGGTGCGGGAGCGGACCTGATGGAGCAGGGGCACGTGGAGCAGGAGGAGCAGCGGGGCGCCGGGCTGGCCGACGCCTTCCAGCGGCTCTGGACCCCGCACCGGATGGCCTACATCAAGGGCGAGGGCAAGGGGCCCGAGTGCGCCTTCTGCGACATCGCGCAGATGGACGACCGGGACGGGCTGGTGGTCGCGCGTGGCCAGACCTGCTTCGCCGTCCTCAACCTCTACCCCTACAACTCCGGCCACCTGATGGTGGTGCCGTTCCGGCACGTCGCCGGGTACGACGAGCTGACCGAGGCCGAGACGGCCGAGCTGGCGGCCCTGACGCAGCACGCCATCCGCGCGATCCGGCACGCCTCCGCCGCGCAGGGCTTCAACGTCGGGATGAACCTCGGCCTGACAGCCGGCGCGGGCATCGCCGCGCACCTGCACCAGCACGTCGTACCGCGCTGGGGCGGCGACACCAACTTCATGCCGGTGGTGGGCCACACCAAGGTGCTGCCCCAGCTGCTGCCCGAGACGCGGGACCTGCTGGCCCGTGCCTGGGGCGAGGTCTAGGCCTTCGGCACCAGGTTGCTCGGCATGGGCTCGTGCCGCAGGTACCGCCGGCTGAAGGACCCGGTGCCGTGCGAGAGCGACCGGAGCTCCGCGGCGTAGTGGAGCAGCTCCAGGTCGGGCACCTCGGCGGTCACGACCGAGACGTCGTCGTCCACGACCTCGTTGCCGGTCACCCGGGCCCGCCGGCCCGCCAGGTCGGACATCACGGTGCCGACGTAGGACGACGGCAGCCGGATCTCGATGGCGGACACCGGCTCGAGGACCTGCACGCCGGCTGCCTCGGCTGCCTCGCGCAGCGCCAGCGCGCCTGCGGCCTGGAAGGCGGCGTCGGAGGAGTCGACCGAGTGGGCCTTGCCGTCGGTCAGCACCGCCTTGACGTCGACCAGCGGCCGGCCCCCTTCGACCCCACGCTCCATCTGCGCGCGGATGCCCTTCTCGACCGAGGGGATGTAGTTGCCCGGTACGGCGCCGCCCACGACGGTCTGCTGGAAGACCAGGCCAGAGCCGGCCGGAAGCGGGCTGAGATCGACGTGCACCACGGCGTACTGGCCGTGGCCGCCCGACTGCTTCACGTGCCGCCCGGTCACCGACACCGGCTTGGCCAGCGTCTCTCGCAGGGCGACCCTCACCTCCGGCTGCTCGACGTTGACGCCGTACCGGGTGCGGAGCCGGTCGACCAGCACCTCGGCGTGGGCCTCCCCGACGCACCAGAGGAGCTGCTGCCCGGTCTCGACCTGCCGCTCGAGGCGCACCGTCGGGTCCTCCGCGACGAGCCGTGCGAGGGCCGTGCCCAGCTTGTCCTCGTCAGCTCGGGACGCCGCCTCGATCGCGATCGTGTGCTGGGGTTCGGGGAGCTCCCACGGCGCGACCAGCAGCGGGTCGTCCTTGCCCGACAGCGTGTCGCCGGTCTCAGCGGTGGTCAGCTTGGCCACGGTGCAGATGTCGCCCGCCGGGCACTCGGGCACCGGGCGCAGCGTGGCCCCCAGCGGCGTGGAGAGGGCGCCGACCCGCTCGTCTGCGTCGTGGTCGGGGTGGCCCCGCTCCACCAGCCCGTGGCCGGACACGTGCACGACCTGGTCGGGCCGCATCGTGCCGGAGAAGACCCGGACGAGCGAGACTCTGCCGAGGTAGGAGTCGCTGGTCGTCTTGACGACCTCGGCCACGAGCGGGCCGTTCGGGTCGCAGCTGATGGGTGCGGCCGGTGAGCCGTCGGGGCGGGTCACGACGGGGCACGGGTGCTCGAGCGGTGTGGGCAGCGCCTGGGTCAGCAGCTCGAGGAGCTCGTCCGTCCCGAGCAGGGACAGCGGTGCGGCCGGGAGCACCGGGTAGAAGTGCCCGCGGGCCACCGCCACCTCGAGGTCGTTGAGGATCACCTTCGGGTCGATCTCCTCGCCGCCCAGGTAGCGGTCGAGCAGCGTCTCGTCCTCGCTCTCCGCGATGATCGCCTCGAGCAGCTCGCCGCGGGCCGACTCGATCAGGGGCAGGTGCTCGGGGTCGGGGTCGCGCTCCACCCGGTCGCCGGACGACCAGTCGTAGACGCGCTGCGACACCAGCCCGATCAGGCCCGCCACGGACTCGTCGTCCGCGTGCAGCGGGAGGTAGAGCGGGTGGACGCCCTCACCGAGCAGCCGCTGGCACAGCGCCACCGACTCGTCGAAGTCCGCACGTGGGCGGTCGAGCTGGGTGACGACCACGGCGCGCGGCATGCCCACCGCGGCGCACTCCTGCCAGAGCTGGACGGTGCGCGCGTCGACCCCGTCCACGGCCGAGACGACGAAGAGGGCGGCATCCGCCGCCCTCAGCCCCGCCCTCAGCTCGCCCACGAAGTCGGCCGAGCCGGGCGTGTCCAGCAGGTTGACCTTGATGCCGGCGTGCTCCAGAGGTGCGAGCGCCAGCGTCACGGAGCGCTGGAGCCTGACCTCGACCTCCTCGCTGTCGGTGACGGTCGAGCCGTCGGTCACGCTGCCGGCCCGCGGGATCGTCCCCGTGCGGGCGAGCAGAGCCTCCACCAGCGTCGTCTTCCCGGCCCCGCCGTGGCCCACCACTGCCACGTTGCGGACCAGGTCGGCGGCCCTCGGCTCGGGTGCCGGCCCCACCTGCTTCGTCGCCTTCGCCACCGCTGCCTCCTCGTCACCGCCTGTACCTGCTCCAGCCTGCCGGTAGCCCTCGCCCGGGACAAGCGCGGCTATCGTTCGGCGCGTGATCGGCTCCTCGCTCCGCCCCGTCGTCGGCCGCGTCGCCGACCCCCTGGTCAACCGGCTGCAGGCCTGGGGCGTCACGCCGGACGCCGTGACCGCCACGGGGACCCTCGGCGTCGTGGCCGCTTCTCTCGGGCTGTTCCCGCGCGGCCACCTGTTCGTGGGCACGCTGGTGATCAGCTTCTTCGTGCTGACCGACACCCTCGACGGGGCGCTCGCCCGCAAGCGCGGGACGACGAGCCGCTTCGGCGCGTGGCTCGACTCGACCTGCGACCGGGTGGCCGACGGCGCCATCTTCGGCGGGCTGGCGCTGTGGTTCGCGGGGGAGCGCGACGACGACGCGATGGTGGCCGTCACGCTGCTCGTCCTGGTGGCCAGCTTCGTCACGTCCTACGCCAAGGCGCGGGCGGAAGGGCTGGGGCTGACCTGCGACGTCGGCATCGCCGAGCGTCCCGAGCGGCTGATCATCGTGCTCGTGACCGCCGGCTTCGTCGGGCTCGGCGTGTCGGTGGTGCTGCTGGAGGCGGGGCTCTGGCTGCTCGCCGTCCTGTCGGTCGTGACCGTCGCGCAGCGGACCCGCGAGGTCCGCCGGCAGACCTCCGGCGCGGCGTGAGGTCCCCCCTCGTCACGCCACGGAGGGTCGCCGCCGCCCTCACGACCGGCTCGTACGCCTCCGCCTGGGCGCTCGTCCGCGGGCTGCCCGAGCCCGTCGCCCGGCACCTGTTCGAGGCGGGCGCCGAGGTCGGCGCCGCGCGGGGCGGCCGCGGCATCGAGCGGCTGGAGGCCAACCTGGCCCGGGTCGCCCCGGGACGCGACCTGCTCCGCCCGGCGGTCCGCTCCTACGCGCGCTACTGGTGCGAGGTCTTCCGGCTGCCCGCGACCCCGCTCGAGCGGATCGTCGACCGGACCGACGTGGTGCGGGAGCACCTGTTCCGCGACGCGGTCGCGGCGTCGACCGGCACCGTCATCGCCCTTCCCCACATGGGCAACTGGGACGCCGCCGGGGCGTGGTGCGCCGGCACGGGCGTGCCGTTCACCACGGTGGCGGAGCGGCTGCAGCCGGAGTCGCTGTTCGACCAGTTCGTGTCCTTCCGCGAGTCGCTCGGCATGGAGGTGCTGCCCCTGACGGGGGGCGAGCGCCCGCCCTTCGAGATCCTCACCGAGCGGCTCCAGGCCGGCGGCACGCTCTGCCTGATGGGTGACCGCGACCTGACCCCCCGCGGGGTGGACGTGGACTTCTTCGGTGCGACGGCCCGGATGCCCGCCGGGCCGGCGCGGCTCGCCCTGGCCACCGGCGCCGCGCTGCTGCCGGCCACGCTGTCGTTCACCCGCGACGGGTGGGAGATCGCCTTCCACCCGTACGTCGAGCACAGCGACGTGGCCACCATGACCCAGCAGGTGGCCGACGCCTTCGCGGGCGGGATCCGCGAGCAGCCGCAGGACTGGCACATGCTGCAGCGGGTCTGGCTCGACGACCTCGACCCGGACGACCCGCGACGGCAGCCGGTCGGATGAGGGTCGGGATCGTCTGCCCCTACACCTGGGACGTCCCGGGCGGGGTCCAGGCGCACGTGCACGACCTGGCGCTGAGCCTGATCGAGCTCGGCCACGACGTCTCGGTGCTCGCGCCCGTCGACGACCCGGACACGGCCGACCTGCCCTCGTGGGTCGTGCCCGCCGGCCGCGCCGTCCCAGTGCCCTACAACGGGTCGGTGGCACGGCTGGCCTTCGGGCCGCTGTCGCTCACGCGCACCCGGCGGTGGCTGCGCAGGGGGCGCTTCGACGTCCTCCACGTGCACGAGCCCATGACGCCGTCGTTGTCCATGCTGGCCTGCTTCGCCGCCCGCGGCGCCATCGTGGCGACTTACCACAGCTCCGTCGTCCGCAGCCGCGCGCTGGCCGTGTTCGGCAACAGCCTGCAGCCCGCGCTGGAGAAGGTCACGGGCCGCATCGCGGTGTCGCCGGCCGCTCGCCGTACCGTCATGGAGCACCTCGGCCACGACGCCGTGCTCGTGCCGAACGGCGTCTTCGTCGACCGGTTCGCCTCGGCAGCGCCGCTCGACGGGCTGCCGCCCGGGCCGCGGGTGGTGTTCCTCGGCCGGCTCGACGAGCCACGCAAGGGGTTGGCCGTGCTGCTGCGGGCGCTGCCCGGGCTGGTGGAGCGGGTGCCCGAGGTGCACCTGGTGGTGGCCGGGCCCGGCGACCCCGACGTGGTGCAGGAGCTGGTGCCCGCGGCGCTGCGCGACCGGGTCGTGCTGCTCGGCCTGGTGAGCGAGGAGGACAAGCCGCGGGTCTACGCCAGCGGGGACGTCTACTGCGCGCCCAACACGCACGGCGAGAGCTTCGGCATCGTGCTCATCGAGGCCATGGCCGCCGGGACCCCTGTCGTCGCCAGCGACCTCGACGCCTTCCGCCGCGTGCTCGACGACGGTGACGCCGGTGTGCTCTTCCCGGTCGGAGACGCCGACGCCCTCGCCGAGCGGCTGGCGGCGCTGCTGCTCGACCCGGAGCGACGTCGTACCCTCGCGGCCGCTGCCTGGCGCGTCGTGCACGCCTACGACTGGCACCACGTCGCCCGGCAGGTGCTCGCGGTCTACGAGGCGGTCGCCGCCGCCACGCCGGTCACGCTCGACGAGACCGTGGACGAGCCCGACGTGGACGACTTCGGCCAGGACGACGACCCCACCCGGCTGTCCGAGACGCTGCGCCGCTGGCTCGTGTCCGTGCGCGACCGGGCCGTGCCGTGACCGACGGCATCCTCCTTGCGGTCGCCGTCGTGCTGCTCGCGCTCTACGTCACCTGGACGGCAGGACGGCTCGACCGGATGCACGCCCGGGTCGACGCCGCGTGGGCGGCGCTCGACGCCCAGCTGGTACGCCGCGCCGCGGCCGCCCGCAGCCTGCTGCCGCACCTGCCGGCCGGACCGGAGCGCGCGGCGCTGGACCAGGCCTCGGCGGCCGCGCTGGGTGCGGCCGAGCAGGACCGCGACCTGGTCGAGAACGCCCTCACCCGGGCCGTCCGGGGTGCCGTGCCGCTGCTGCCTTCCTCCCCGGACGCGGCGCGGGCGCTGGCGGAGCTCGAGGCCATGGCGCACCGGGCGGTCCTGGCCCGGGCCTTCCACAACGGGGCCGTCTCCGGCGCCCGGACGCTGCGCCGCCGGCGCCTGCCGCGGCTGCTGCGGCTGGCGGGGCACCGGGCGATGCCGCAGTTCTTCGACGTCGAGGACACCGCGCTCCCGCCGGACCGGGAGAGCGCCGCATAGGGTCGGAGGATGCGTCACCGCAAGGCCGGCACGGCCCTCGTACTGCTCCTGACCACCATCCTCGTCGCCACCGGCTGCAGCGGCGGCGACGAGGCGGCGGGTCCGTCGCCGACCCCGACCGGCACGCCTTCGGCGACCCCCACGACGAGCCCGACCTCCGGGCCGCGCGACCCCCTGACAGGGCTCGCGCCGGTGGACGGGCCGGTCGTGGCGGTGAAGATCGACAACGGCGTGCTCGCGCGGCCCTACCACCGCGGGCTGGAGCAGGCCGCGGTGATGTACCAGGAGCTCGTCGAGGGCGGCGCCACCCGGTTCATGGCCGTCTTCGAGAGCGCCCGGGCCACCAAGGAGGTCGGCCCGATCCGCAGCGCCCGCGAGTCCGACCTGGAGATCCTGCGGGCCTACGGCAAGCCGGCGCTCTCCTTCTCGGGCGCCCAGTCCGGCGTCCTCGCGATCGTCGCCAGCGCGGTGCGCGCCGGACGCCTGGTCGACGCCTCCTACGACCGGGTGCCCTCGCTCTACCGGCTCGGGGAGCGGCGGCGAGACGCGCGCAACTTCTTCGCCGTACCTGCCCGGCTCGGCGAGAGCCGCGGTGGCAGCGAGCCGCGCGACATCGGCTGGCGCTTCGGTGCCGCCGCCACCGGTACGCCGACCCGCCTCGCCCGTGCGGCGTTCTCGCCGCACTCCACCGTGAGCCTCCGGTACGACACCGCCGGCGCCGACTGGGTCGTGAGCCAGGGCGGGCGCGTGGTGCCCTTCTCGCCCGAGAACGTCGTCGTGCAGTTCGTCACGGTGAAGCGCAGCCGCTTCCACGACGTGAACGGCATGAACAGCCCGCTGACCATCACCACCGGGCGCGGGAAGGCCGTGGTCCTGCGTGACGGGCGCCGCTTCTCCGCGACGTGGATCCGTGACGGCTACGGGCCGACCCGGCTGCTCGCGGGACCCGGGCGCGACCTGCCGCTGCGCCCCGGCAAGACGCTCGTGCTGCTGGTCCCGAGGACCGGCGGGCTCAGCTTCGGCTGACAACTAGGATGGGTCGCATGGCTGAGACCGGGACCACCCTCGTCAAGCGCGGCATGGCCGAGCAGCTCAAGGGCGGCGTCATCATGGACGTCGTCACGCCCGAGCAGGCCCGCGTGGCCGAGGAAGCCGGCGCGGTCGCCGTGATGGCCCTCGAGCGCGTGCCGGCCGACATCCGTCGGGACGGCGGCGTGGCCCGCATGAGCGACCCGGACATGATCGACGGCATCAAGGCCGCGGTCACGATCCCCGTGATGGCCAAGGCCCGCATCGGCCACTTCGTCGAGGCCCAGGTGCTGCAGGCGATCGGGGTCGACTACGTCGACGAGTCCGAGGTCCTCACCCCGGCGGACTGGGCGCACCACATCGACAAGAGCGCTTTCACGGTTCCGTTCGTCTGCGGCGCGACCAACCTGGGCGAGGCGCTGCGCCGCATCTCCGAGGGTGCGGCCATGATCCGCTCCAAGGGCGAGGCCGGCACCGGTGACGTGTCGCAGGCCACCACCCACATCCGGACCATCCTCGGCGAGATCCGCAAGCTCACCGTGATGGACGAGAGCGAGCTCTTCGAGGCCGCCAAGGAGATGCGCGCACCGGTCGACCTGGTCCGCGAGACCGCGTCGCTCGGCCGGCTCCCGGTCGTGCTCTTCGTCGCCGGCGGCATCGCCACCCCGGCCGACGCCGCCATGATGATGCAGCTCGGCGCCGACGGCGTCTTCATCGGCTCGGGCATCTTCAAGAGCGGCGACCCGGCCGCCCGCGCCCGGGCGTGCGTGGAGGCGACCGCCTACTACACCGACGCCGAGCGGATCGCCAAGGTCAGCCGTGGGCTGGGCGAGGCCATGGTCGGCATCGCGGCGGACAAGCTCGGCGCCGGGGACCTGCTGGCCGACCGCGGTTGGTAGCCAACGCTCCCCGCGTCGGCGTCCTCGCCCTGCAGGGGGACGTCCGCGAGCACGTCCGCGCGCTGCGTGCGGCGGGCGCCGTCCCGACCGAGGTACGACGACCGGCCGACCTCGAGGACCTCGACGGCCTGGTCCTGCCGGGCGGCGAGTCGACCACGATGGGGCGGCTGCTCGAGCTCTTCGACCTGCTGGAGCCGCTGCGTAAGCGCGTGCACGAGGGGCTGCCGACCTACGGCACCTGCGCGGGCATGATCCTGCTGAGCCGGGGGGTCGTGGACGGGCGGGCCGGGCAGCACCTCGTCGGCGGGCTCGACGTCACGGTCCGGCGCAACGCGTTCGGGTCGCAGGTCGACTCCTTCGAGGCGTCCCTGGAGCTGCGTGAGGTCGGCCCGGTCCACGGGGTCTTCATCCGGGCCCCGTGGGTCGAGGAGGTCGGCCCGTCGGTCGAGGTGCTCGCGTCGTACCGGGACCACCCCGTCGCCGTCCGGCAAGGGCACGTGCTGGCCACGAGCTTCCACCCGGAGCTCACCGAGGACAGCCGGGTCCACCAGCTCTTCGTCAGTAGCATCGTGCGTCGAGGCGCAGAGGGAGGACAGCCGTGAGCGGGCATTCCAAGTGGGCGACGACCAAGCACAAGAAGGCGGCCATCGACGCCAAGCGCGGCAAGCTCTTCGCGAAGCTCATCAAGACCATCGAGGTCGCGGCCCGCACCGGCGGCGGCGACCCCGCGGGCAACCCGACGCTGGCCGACGCCATCGCCAAGGCCAAGGGCCAGTCGGTCCCGAACGACAACATCGACCGCGCCGTCAAGCGCGGCAGCGGTGAGCTCGGCGAGGGCGTCAGCTACGAGGAGATCACCTACGAGGCCTACGGCCCGGGGGGCACGGCCTTCCTCATCGAGTGCCTCACCGACAACCGCAACCGCGCCAACGCCGAGGTCCGGACCGCCATCACCCGCAACGGTGGCAACCCGGCCGACCCGGGCTCGGTCGCCTACCTCTTCAGCCGCAAGGGCACGGTCCTCGTGACGAGGACCGATGGCCTCTCCGAGGACGACGTGCTCCTGGCCGTCCTCGACGCCGGTGCCGAGGAGGTCAACGAGCAGGACGACGCCTTCGAGGTGGTCTGCGACGCGGCCGACACGCACGCCGTGCGGACCGCCTGCGTCGAGGCGGGGCTGGCCGTCGAGTCGGCCGACGTCATCTGGGTCCCGTCCATGACGAACCAGCTCGAGGACGACGTGGCGCGCAAGGTGCTCAAGCTCGTCGACGCGCTCGAGGACCTCGACGACGTGCAGAACGTCTACGCCAACTTCGACGTCAGCGACGAGGTCCTCGCCTCGGTCTGAGCCGTCGCCATGATCACCAGGAGATGAGCCCACGACTCGCCCGCGTGGCGTCACGCCGATCCCCTGGTGATCAAGGAAGGGGCGGGGGCTCAGCCCAGGAGCTCCCCGACGGCGTGGATGGCCACGCCGGCGAGCGCGCCCACGACGGTGCCGTTGATCCGGATGAACTGCAGGTCGCGGCCCGCCATGAGCTCGACGCGCCGGGCGGTCGACGGCCCGTCCCAGCGGTCGATGGTGTGCCGGATCAGGGCGGTGAACTCGTCGGCGTAGTTGCGCACCGACCACAGCACCGCGTCCTCCAGCCACCTCTCGAGCTGCGACTGGAAGGCGGGGTCGTCCCCGGCCCGTCGGCCGAGCCGGACCAGGGCGCCCGAGAGCCGCTCCGTCAGCGGACCCGTGGGGTCCGCCAGCTGCGCCCGCAGGGCCTCGAGGGTCTGCCCCACCACGCCCGTGAGCCAGTCGGCGGTGGCGGGGTCGTCGAGGACGAGCTGCGCCACCCGGTCGACCTGGGCCGCGAGGGCGGGGTCGTGCTGCAGGTCGTGGGCGACCTTGCCGAGCCAGTCGTCGAGCACCGCGCGCATCTCGTGGTGCGGGTCCTGCTCGATCTCGAGCATGAACGCGACGGTCTTGTCGAGGAGCTTGCCCGTGCGCCGGTCGGTGGCCAGGACCCAGCCCAGGATGCCGTACTTGTCGCCGAACTCCTTGAGCTGGTGCTGGAGCAGGACCCGGTTGGTGCTGATGGACAGCCGGAGGTAGGGGAGCACCACGTCGAGGAGCGGCCGGTGGGCCCCACCGCGGGTCACGTCGGCGAGCAGCCGCCCGGCCAGCGGCGCGTAGGAGCGCCGGGCGGCGTCGCGCCGGGCGAGGTCGAGGACGAGGACCGCCACGTCGTCGTCGTGGACGGCGTCGACCGCGGCCGAGACCGCCCGGGCGGTCTCGGCGCTCACCCGGTCGGCCACTTCCGGCGTGGCCAGCGCGTCGCCGAGGCGCGGCACGAGGTGGGCGTCCTGGAGCCTCTCGACCATGTTCTCGGGAGTGAGGAAGTGCTCGGTCACGAACTCGCCGAGCTGCCCGGCCAGCTGGTCCTTGCGGGTGGGGATGAGGGCGGTGTGGGGGATCGGCAGGCCGAGCGGGCGGCGGAAGAGCGCGGTCACGGCGAACCAGTCGGCGAGCCCGCCCACTATGCCGGCCTCGGCGGCGGCGCGGAGATAGCCGACCCAGGTGGTGTCCGGCAGGGCGTAGGTCGCGACGAAGACGGCGGCGGCGACGGCGAGCAGCCCACTGGCCCCGGCCTTCATCCGGCGCAGGTCCCTGACCCGTACCGGGTCCTCCACGGCGAGCAGCGCAGTCACCGTGCCAGGCTCGCACGCCCGTGGCGTCCAGCGGTTGCGCCCGCCCCGGCGACGCCGAGCTCGAGCGGACGCAAGGCGGGTCAGACCAGGCTGATCGTGCGCTCCCGGTCGAGCTGCAGCAGCTGCGCCACCCGCTCGCGGTCGAGCTGCAGCAGCGCGTCGACCGCGGCCGGGTCGAACTGCGTGCCGCGGTGCCGCACCACCTCGGCCACGGCTTCCTCCAGCGGCATGCCACGGCGGTAGGGGCGGTCGCTCGTCATCGCGTCCAGCGAGTCGGCGACCGAGAAGACCCGGGTAGCCAGCGGGATCTCCTCGCCCCTCAGCCCGCGCGGGTAGCCGCGGCCGTCCCAGCGCTCGTGGTGGGTCAGCACGATCTCGCTGACCAGCGGCGAGAAGCCGGCCTGCCCGACGATCCGGTGCCCCATCTCCGGGTGGGTGTCCATGATCGCCTTCTCCGCAGGGTCCAGCGGGCCGGCCTTGCGCAGGATCGCGTCCGGTACGCCGATCTTGCCGACGTCGTGCAGCAGGAACCCGAAGGACAGGTGCTCGTCGGCCGCGAGCTCCGGGGCCACGACCTCCAGCAGCGCCTGCGCCAGCACGGTCACCCGCTGGACGTGGCTGCCGGTGCCGGAGTCGCGCGCCTCGATGGCCTGAGCCAGGGCCGTCGCGGTGGCACGGTGCTGGTGGCTCAGGGCGTGGTGCGCCGCGGCGAGCTCGGTGGCCGAGCGCCGCAGCTCCCTCGCCGACCGCTCCGTCCGGTCGAGGTACTGCCGCTGCGCCAGTCGAAGCAGCGCGGGCGGGACGAGGAACGCGACCACGCCCCAGCCCTCGGCTGTCTCCCAGGCGGAGGCGAGCAGCGCCGCCAGCAGGCCGTACGCCGCGAACGACGGCGCCAGCCAGGAGAGGTCCTCGCGCAGTACGGAGCGCGCGTTGCGGCCGCGGTCCAGGCCGACCGCGAGCGCCACCAGGCCGTTGTCGACGGCGAAGTAGAGGAGCCCCGCGACGAGCCCCGCCGCGACCATCACGGGCACGGTCTCGCCCACGGCCGGCGCGACGACCAGGCAGGCCACGGAGGCGCAGAGGAGCAGGGCTGCGGGGTTGAAGACGTACTGCTCCAGGCGCCGGGTGCGGGAGACCACCGTCGTCGCGAGCCCCGCCGCGACCGCGGCGAGGAGCGCGGCGGTCGTCTCGCCCGCGGCCGCCGCGGCCAGGACCGGTACGGCGGACAGGGACACCGTCGAGGAGCCGTAGACGTCGGAACCGACGACCTCGGCCAGCACCGCGAGCGCGACGAAGACCAGCACCGCCCAGCCGGTGCCGGCGGGCAGGAGCCCGGCCACCATGGAGCTCAGCAGCACCGCGGCGAGCAGCACGCCCACCACGAGCCCCTTCAGCGCACGAGGCATCCCGTCCCCCATCCCCTGCCATGCTCCGTCGCGAGAGCGGGGCAAGGGTCGCAAAAGGGACAGGCCGGTGGTCGGCGGCGCGCCGGAGCACGACCTCCCCGGCGTGCGCCGTCGGCCGTCGTAGTCTCCCGAACAGGTGTTCCACGAACGGAGGTGCGCGGTGCGTGTCCTGGGTGTCGACCCCGGGCTCACGAGGTGCGGGCTGGGCGTCGTGGACGGCGTACCGGGCCGGGTCTCGCTGGTAGCTGTGGGCGTGGCCCGCACCCCGTCCGACGCCGACCTCGGGGTGCGGCTCGTCGCGCTCGAGCGGGAGATCGAGGCCTGGCTCGACCTGCACCGGCCGGAGGCGGTGGCGGTGGAGCGGGTCTTCGCCCAGCACAACGTCCGCACCGTCATGGGCACCGCCCAGGCCGGCGCCGTCGCGATCACCGCGGCAGCCCGGCGCGGCATCCCGGTCGCGCTGCACACGCCCAGCGAGGTCAAGGCCGCCGTCACGGGGTCGGGCCGCGCGGACAAGGCGCAGGTCGGCGCGATGGTCACCCGGATCCTCCGGCTCAGCGCGCCACCCAAGCCGGCCGACGCGGCCGACGCCCTCGCCCTGGCCATCTGCCACGCCTGGCGGGCCCCGATGCTGGCCCGGCTCGCGTGATCGCGTCGCTGTCGGGCCGGGTCACCGCCCACACGGCGGCCGGCGTGGTCGTCAGCGTCGGCGGGGTGGGACTGTCGGTCCTGACGACGCCCGGCACCAAGGCGCGACTGCGACCCGGGGACGAGGCCGAGCTGGCCACGACGCTGGTGGTGCGCGAGGAGTCGCTGACGCTCTACGGCTTCGAGACCGCTGACGAGCGGGACCTCTTCGAGGTGCTGCAGACCGCGAGCGGCGTGGGCCCGAAGGTCGCGCAGGCGGTCCTGACGGTCCACACCCCCGACGCGGTACGCCGAGCGCTCGCCACGGAGGACGTCACGGCCTTGACCCTCGTGCCGGGCATCGGCCGCAAGGGGGCGCAGCGGATGGTCCTGGAGCTCAAGGACAAGGTCGCGGCGGGGGCCGTCGCCGGGGCGGCTCCGGCCGGCGGCTGGCGGGACACGCTCGCGGAGGCGTTGGTGGGCCTGGGCTGGTCCCAGGCCCAGGCCGACGAGGTGGTGGTGGCCCTGGCTGCGGAGCACCCGGACGCCGGCCCGGCCGACGTCCCGGCGCTGCTCAAGGCGGCATTGGGGAGGATGTCCCGGTGACCCCTGAGGAGCTGGCCGGGCGCGAGGCCGAGGAGCTCGAGCGCCGCAGCTCGTCGACCGCTCGACCGGAGGCGGACGACGCCGAGCGGGCGGCGGAGGCGGCGCTGCGACCGCGCCGGCTGGACGAGTTCGTCGGCCAGGAGCGGGTGCGGGAGCAGCTGTCGCTGGTGCTGGAGAGCGCGCAGCGCCGGCAGCGGCCGCCCGACCACGTGCTCCTCGCCGGTGCGCCGGGCCTCGGCAAGACGTCGCTCGCGATGATCATCGCGGCGGAGCTCGGCGTCCCGCTGCGCGTGACGAGCGGCCCCGCGCTGGAGCGCGCCGGCGACCTCGCTGCGCTCGTCACCCAGCTGACCGAGGGCGAGGTCCTCTTCATCGACGAGATCCACCGCATCTCGAGGCCGGCGGAGGAGCTCCTCTACATGGCGATGGAGGACTTCCGGGTCGACGTGGTGGTCGGCAAGGGGCCAGGCGCCACGGCGATCCCGCTCGACGTCGCGCCGTTCACCCTGGTGGGCGCGACCACCCGCTCCGGCCTGCTCACCGGTCCGCTGCGGGACCGCTTCGGGTTCACGGCCCACATGGAGCCCTACAGCCCCGCGGAGCTCGAGCGGGTGCTGCAGCGGTCGGCCGGCCTGCTCGGCGTACCGCTCGAGACGGCGGGTGCAGCCGAGATCGCGGGCCGGTCGCGCGGGACGCCCCGCATCGCCAACCGGCTGCTGAGACGGGTGCGCGACTTCGCCGAGGTGAGGGCGGACGGGCGGGTGACCCGCGACGTCGCGCGGGCGGCGCTGACGGTCTACGACGTGGACGAGATCGGCCTCGACCGGCTCGACCGCGCGGTGCTCGACGCCCTGGTCCGCCGCTTCCACGGCGGTCCGGTGGGGCTCTCCACGCTGGCCGTCGCCGTGGGGGAGGAACCGGAGACGGTCGAGGAGGTGGCCGAGCCCTTCCTGGTCCGGACCGGTCTGGTCGCCCGCACCGCCCGGGGGCGGGTGGCGACTCCGGCCGCCTGGCGGCACCTCGGCCTGCGGCCGCCCGGCCCGGTGGACGTGCTGCCGCTCGACCTCGACACGGCCTGACGCGACCGTGCCGCAGACGCGGTCCCCGGCCGCTTCTCCTGCGTAGACTCGCGACGTAGCGGCCGGGCCTGGGCGCCCGCCGCCGCATGCGCACGCGGCCGACGCCGGCCGCTCGAGACAGGAGACAGCTCCTCGTGGCACGTCCCGGCCCGTCCTCACGCGGCCCCCAGCTGCACGTCTGGCGCTACCTCGGCGTCCTCGTGGCGTCCTTCGTGGCGCTCTACACGACCGTCGCCTTCGCCGGCCCGGGCAGCGCCTGGCTCAAGCCCAAGCTCGGCCTCGACCTCCAGGGCGGCGCGCAGGTCATCCTCACGCCCAAGACGGAGGCCGGGAAGAACGCGACCGCCGACCAGCTCTCCACGGCCGTCGAGATCCTCCGCCAGCGCGTCAACGGTGCGGGCGTCTCGGAGGCCGAGGTCTTCACCGAGGGCCAGCAGATCGTGGTCCAGGTGCCCGGCGGCAACCGCGACAGCATCCAGTCCGTGACACGCGCAGCCCAGCTGCAGTTCCGTCGCGTCGTCGAGGAGCAGCAGGTCGTCCAGCAGACGCCGGTCACGCCTCAGCCCACCTCGACCGCGCAGGTCGGTGGCGCGTCCCCGTCGGCCAGCCCCACAGCCACGGCCAACAAGCGCCCGGTCACGTCCGGGCTCGCGGCAGCCGCGAGCGCCTCGCCGAGCCCCGCGGCGTCCGGCACCCCCGCGCCGGCGCCCACCCCGGCACCCACGGCCTCGGCCTCGCCCGACCCCGACGCGCTGCCGCCCGGCTTCGTCCGCAGCGGCGAGGTCTACACCCCCCAGGCCTTCGCCGCCCTCGACTGCTCGGACGAGCGTGCGCGGCAGGGCGGCGCGCCCGACGTGCCGACCAAGGAGATCGTCGCCTGCGACAAGGACGGGCGCTTCAAGTACCACCTGGCCGTCGCCAAGGTCGTCGGCAGGGACATCAAGGGCGCGAACGTCGGCACCGACCAGCTCGGCAGCGAGATCCAGGTCAACCTGCAGTTCAAGGGCGGCGGCCAGGACCGGTGGACCAAGCTGACGGAGGAGGCCTTCGGGCAGCCTGCGCCGACCAACCAGGTCGCGATCACCCTCGACGGCGTCGTCTACAGCGCCCCGGTCATCCAGAGCGTCATCAACGGCGACGCGCAGATCACCGGCTCCTTCACCCAGAAGGAGGGGCGCGACCTGGCCAACGTGCTCAAGTACGGCGCGCTGCCCCTGACCTTCGAGTCGGGCGACGCCGAGGTGATCTCGGCCAGCCTCGGCGACGACCAGCTGCGCTCCGGGCTGCTCGCCGGTGGCATCGGCCTCGTGGTCGTCGTCATCTACTCCCTGCTCTACTACCGCGCCCTCGGCTTCGTCACCATCACCTCGCTGCTGGTGAGCGCCGGGCTGGTGTACGGCAGCATCTGCGTGCTCGGCAAGACGATGGGCTTCGCACTCTCACTCGCCGGGATCGCCGGCTTCATCGTCGCGGTCGGCATCACCGCCGACTCCTTCGTCGTCTACTTCGAGCGGCTCAAGGACGAGATCAAGGAGGGCCGCACGCCGCGGTCCGCCGTCGACATCGCCTGGAAGCGCGCCTTCCGCACGATCATGAACGCCGACACGGTGTCGCTGCTGGCCGCCGTGCTGCTCTACTTCTTCTCGGTCGGCGGTGTCCGCGGCTTCGCCTTCACGCTCGGCCTCTCGACGCTGCTCGACATCGCGGTCGTCGTCCTCTTCACCAGGCCGCTCATCTCGCTGATGTCGCGCTACCGCTGGTTCGCCAGGAGCCGCTGGACCGGCTTCTACGGGCCTGACGGCGGCGACCCCTTCACCGGCGGCCCGCGCCAGGCCCGCACCACCGTGCCCCAGGAGGCCTGAGCATGGGACTGATCCACCGCCTCTACCACGGGGACACGCAGTTCCCGCTGGTGCGCCGCAAGAAGGTCTTCTACGTCGTCTCGATCGTGCTCGTGACGATCGCCCTCGGCAGCATCGTCTTCCGCGGGTTCAACCTCGGTGTCGAGTTCAAGGGCGGCGCCATCTTCACCGTCCCCGCACCGAAGGACGTCTCGGTCGAGGACACCCGGCACTTCGTCGAGGACCTCGGCGTCGCCGAGGCCACGGTCCAGACGCTGCAGTCCTCGAGCGGCGACACCAAGGTCCGGATCGAGACGCCTCCTCTCTCCGCCGAGGAGCGCGACAAGGTGCTCTCCTCGCTGGGCGAGCGCTTCGACGTTCGGCCGAACGAGATCGACAGCCGCGAGGTCGGCGCCTCGTGGGGCGAGCAGGTCACCCGCAAGGCGCTCCAGGGCCTGGTCGCGTTCCTGCTGGCGGTGATCCTGTTCATCTCCTTGCGCTTCGAGCCCAAGATGGCCGCCTCCGCCATCGTCGCCCTGATCCACGACCTCATCCTCGCGGCGGGCATCTACTCCATCACCCAGTTCGTGGTGACGCCGTCGACCATCATCGCCCTGCTGACCGTCCTCGGCTTCTCGCTCTACGACACGGTCGTGGTCTTCGACCGCGTCGCGGAGAACACCAAGGGCCTGGAGAAGACCAACCGGCACACCTACAGCGAGGCCGCCGAGCTCGCGGTCAACCAGACCTTCATGCGCTCGATCAACACCTCGCTCATCGCGCTGCTGCCGGTGTCCGGCCTGCTCTTCGTCGGCGCCCTGCTGCTCGGGGCCGGCACGCTGAAGGACCTCGCGCTGGCGCTGTTCGTGGGCCTCGGCTCCGGCGCCTACTCGTCGCTGTTCCTCGCGACCCCGCTGCTCGCGGACCTGAAGATGCGCGAGCCGCGGTTCAAGGCGCTCGAGGCGCGCGTGCTCGAGCGGCGCGGCAAGGGCGGAGCCGCGCCGGTGCGGCTCTCGCAGCGCTCGACCCATGCGGTGCCCCCGGCGCAGGGCGGCGCCGAGGAGCCCGTCGATGCACCGGAGGACGAGGTGCCCGTGCCGGCCGCCACCGCGACGCAGGTGCGCCGCCCGAGCCCGCCGCCCAGGCGCAAGAAGGGCGGCCGCCCGGGTCGGCCCTCCGGCAAGCGCCGCCGCTGAGCCCGACGCCGTGACGCCCGAGCTCGCTGCCCTCGTCCAGGACGTGCCCGACTACCCGCAGCAGGGCATCGTCTTCAAGGACCTCACGCCGCTGCTGGCGGACGGAGACGGGCTGCGGGCCGTCGTGGAGGAGCTGGCGGGCCACCACGCGCCTGGCACAGTCGACAAGGTCGCCGGCATCGAGGCGCGGGGCTTCCTGCTGGCGGGCCCGGTGGCCCTGGCGCTCGGGGTGGGCGTGGTGCCGATCCGCAAGAGCGGCAAGCTCCCGCGCGAGGTCCACGAGACGTCGTACGAGCTCGAGTACGGCAGCAACGCCATCGCCGTCCACCGTGACGCCTTCGCGCCCGGTGAGCGCGTCCTGGTGGTGGACGACGTGCTGGCGACGGGTGGGACCGCTGCAGCCGCCGTCCATCTCGTCGAGCGGAGCGGGGCCGTGGCGGTGGGCGTCTCCGTCGTGCTCGAGCTCGGCTTCCTCGATGGCCGCCGGGCGCTTCCCGGTGTGGACGTGCGGGCGCTCCTCACCGCCTAGACTGGCGTTCCGGCGGGAGGAGGACGCGATGGACGCTGACGCCCCTCCGCAGCCTGCGCAGCCGTCGACCGACCGCCCCGCGCTGCCGGAGCAGGTCGTCCTCGACGATCACGACCGGGCCGGCTCGCCGTCCACCGGCACCGGGGCCCCCACCGGCCGCCGCGTCCGGGCCCGGCTGGCCCGGCTCACGGCGCCGTCGCGCCCGGGTGGCACCCCGCCGGTCCTGGAGCCGCTGCTGCGCTCGCTGCGCACCAGCCACCCGAAGTCCGACACCCGGGCGCTCGTGCGCGCCTACGAGGTCGCCGAGCAGATGCACGGCGACCAGCGGCGGCGCAGCGGCGACCCCTACATCACCCACCCGCTCGCGGTGGCGACCATCCTCGCCGAGCTGGGCATGGACCCGACGACCCTGGTCGCGGCGCTGCTCCACGACACGGTCGAGGACACGCCCTACACGCTGGAGGACGTCCGGGAGGAGTTCGGCGACGACGTCGCCCACCTCGTCGACGGCGTCACCAAGCTCGACAAGATCAAGTACGGCGAGGCGGCTGAGGCGGAGACGATCCGCAAGATGGTCGTCGCCATGGCCCGCGACCCCCGGGTGCTGGTCATCAAGCTGGCCGACCGGCTGCACAACATGCGGACCCTGCGGTACCTGCGGCAGGACAAGCAGGAGCGGATCGCCACCACGACGCTCGAGATCTTCGCGCCGCTGGCCCACCGGCTCGGCATGAACACCGTGAAGTGGGAGCTGGAGGACCTCGCCTTCGCGACCCTCTACCCCAAGCGGTACGACGAGATCGTCCGCCTGGTGGCCGACCGCGCCCCCTCGCGCGACACCCAGCTGGCCGAGCTGATCGAGCTCGTCACCGAGACGCTGAAGAACGCGAAGATCAAGGCGACCGTCAGCGGCCGGCCGAAGCACTACTACTCGATCTACCAGAAGATGATCGTCCGGGGCCGCGACTTCACCGACATCTACGACCTGGTCGGCATCCGGATCCTCGTCGACTCGGTGCGCGACTGCTACGCCGCTCTCGGCACGATGCACGCGCTCTGGTCGCCCGTCCCGGGGCGCTTCAAGGACTACATCGCGCGGCCGAAGTTCAACATGTACCAGTCGCTGCACACCACCGTGATCGGGCCGCACGGCAAGCCCGTCGAGCTGCAGATCCGGACCGAGGAGATGCACAAGCGGGCCGAGTACGGCATCGCGGCGCACTGGAAGTACAAGGAGGGCGACGGCCGCCAGCCGGTCGGCGACGACATGGCCTGGCTGCGGCAGCTGCTCGACTGGCAGCGCGAGGCGGCCGACCCGGGGGAGTTCCTCGACTCCCTGCGCTTCGACCTGCGCACCGCGGAGGTCTTCGTCTTCACGCCCAAGGGCGACGTGATCTCGCTGCCGGCGGGGTCCACCCCCGTCGACTTCGCCTACGCCGTCCACACCGAGGTGGGCAACCGCTGCATCGGAGCGCGCGTCAACGGCCGGCTGGTGCCGCTCGAGTCGACGCTCGACAACGGCGACGTGGTCGAGGTCTTCACCTCCAAGTCGGAGACGGCGCACCCGAGCCAGGACTGGCTCCAGTTCGTCAAGAGCCCCCGGGCACGC
>Ga0190269_10000258_pt1 | contig 28487 bp, 23 predicted proteins | sample Popmic249IS_FD_133749 | JGI IMG/M metagenome (GOLD analysis project Ga0190269, IMG submission 133749) | Populus adjacent soil microbial communities from riparian zone of Blue River, Arizona, USA - 249 IS | ecosystem: Environmental > Terrestrial > Soil > Riparian zone | place: USA: Arizona... | reverse complement strand
GCGGATCACCCGAAGTCAACGTTCGCCCTGCAGTCGCCACGCTCGCGCGCCTCGTGCGCGCCGCTGAGCCCGGGTCGCTACAAGCTGCAGCTCAGTGTGGAGCAGGGGCTGCATGACAAGCTCGAACAGTTGCAGCACCTCTTGCGTCATCGCGTGCCGGACGGGAACTTGGCGGTGATCGTAGAGCTTGCGGTCGACCTGTTGCTTGATAAGACGCTGAAGAAGCGCTTTGGGCACGGGACCGCTGCAAAGAAGTCGCCTCGTGCTCGTAGCGCTCATTCGGACGACACGCGCTCGGACCAGGCCGCCGCCCTCAGTCAGGCCGAAGAGCCGAGCTTGGCAGAGAAGCCGCTTAGCCATCCGCAGGCTCAGCGCCCTTGTGCCGGAGCTCGCGAGCTCAGTGGCGAGGACCATCCGCAGGGTTCCGATCTTGCGCCACTCGCTCCGGACCCGCAGCAGCATGTCGATCCACTCCGCGCTGCAGACACCCGAGTCGACCCGCTCCGCGCGGCAGATACGGACGTCGACCAGGTTGGCGCTCCGCGGGGACTTCAAGCCCGGGAGCCGCGCTCCATGTCGCGCTACGTTCCTCGCTCCGTGCTGCGCGAGGTCTATGCGCGGGATGGCGGGCAGTGCACCTTCGTCAGCGCGGACGGTCGGCGCTGTGCGGCCCGCGACTGGCTCGAGGTCCATCATCACGACACGCCGTACGCGCTCGGAGGCGCGGGCACCGCGGACAATCTGCGCCTCGCGTGCCGCGCCCACAACGCGATGTACGCCGAGCGCGAGCTCGGTCGCAGCTTCATGCTTCGCAAGTTGCAGCAAGCGCGCGCGGAGCGGGCGTCGGTCGCATGCCACCAGGCGAACGCACGCCCGTTGCAGCAGCTGCCGATCCAGGATGGCGCGCCCTAAGCTCATTCGAGTGACAATGCCAACTCGCCGGCGCCATTGCGTGTCGACCCATCTACGATGGCGCGAGTATCACGACGACGCAGCTCATGCTGTACCGACGCCATGCCCCGCTCGCTGCCGATCTTGCGGATGTGGTCATCGACCAATCCCTGCTCCGCAGCCTTCGCGCACGCGCCGGACGGGACCTGCTTCGCGTGCGGCACGACGCAATGAGGCGCGCGGAGCGCGCCGTGGCCCCCGAGCTCTCAGTCGCAACCACGCTGCCGCGCGCCCGACGTGTTCGAGGCAGTCGTGAGGTCATGCGCACTGAGGTTGGCGCACGGCACCGCGCTGAAAGGCGCCCCGACGCCAGCCAGATCCGACGAGGTCCCCCGCCCCCTCGTTGCTTGCGACCTCTGCAGCTCACCGGCTCGTAGACACGACAACTCGAGCGGCCAGCGCGCACGCAGACGTTTCAGAAGAATGTGACGAATCGTGAGACGGTTACGGTTACGGTTACGTGGCACTGGGGCAGGGCTGACAGCTATCGGCCGCCGTCGACATACACCACCGTTCCGTAGTCGATCTGAATCGCGCGCGACTTGTACGCCACGACTTCCGCGTGCTCGATCCCGCGCTCCTTGAACAGTGCCGCGAGCCGTACCGCCTGATCCGTCCGCTCGCGCGGCGTCAGCTTCTGCCACGCGGGGCGCGCGATCATCCCTGAAAAGCGCTTGCCGTCGTGCGTAAGGTGCCCGTCCAGCAAGAGCGGCCAGAGCTGCTGGAGCTCATTCGCGGGGACCACCGCGGGAGCCTTCTTCAGCTCGAGCACTCCGGTCACGTACAGGTTGCCGCCGAGGGCCGCCAACACCAGCACGGACGCCGCCCCGAAACGCAGCCAATCCGTGCGCAGTCCGTTGCCGCGCGCGGCGGCGCGCTTCTTGGCGCGCTTGGACGGCGCGGGGCGCGCGGCCGGTGCGCTGCCCACGAGCGGGCGGTGGAAGTCCGCGAACACCGCCTGCGCGGCTTCCTGTTGCGCCCGCAGCTGCAGCTGCAGCGCGGGCAGGCTGGTCGCACCGCCGCCCTCAGCGGCCCAGCTCTGCAAGCGGTTGTGGATCTCGACGTCGACCGCCACGCACAGATACAGGAACTCCGGGCTCGTGATGCGGTCGTGCATCGAGATCTTGTAGCCGTACACGTCCAGGAAGAAGCCGCTGTCGAAGAACTGCTTGGCACTCGCCATGCCCGCAAGCCGGTCCAGCGCGTCGCGCAGGTACTGGATGCCAGCTGCCTGATCCTCGGCGCTCGTCTTGGGTCGGTACAGACCGCGCAGCAGCTGCTTGAGCACCTGTCCGGCGCGCTTGCGCGGCATCAGCAGCAGCTTGCCTGAGGGCAAGCTCGCCGTGAGCAGGTCGCGCGTCAAGGCCTCGAAGCGGTCGCGGCGATAGCCGACGCCGAAACGGCGCGCGCCCAGGAAGCGGGCGTAGCGCAGAAGCTGCCGGGCCTCGACCTGCTCGCGACCGAAGCGCACCTTGAACGCGTCGTTGCTGATGCTCTCGTCCGCGGCGAGCAGCGTGTTCTCCAGCTCCGTCAGCGCGCGCTCGAACTCCACGGTCTGCGCGTCGCTCAGGCTGGTGTGCAGCAGATCGCTGATCTGCCGCGCGTTGTCGCGCGGGGTAGGGCCCGAGCTGCGCAGCAGCCGCTCGTAGCGGCGCATGGCCTCGGTCAGGTTCTTGCGCGCCTCGGGCGTCGTGCACTGCGGCAAGAGCAGCTTCCAGGCAGCGAACGCCGCCTTGAAGCGCCACGCGAGACGCTGGCGCGTATCGAGCGCCGAGCTGCCGGCACCCTGGATCTCCAGCGTGCGATCGAGCCAGGCCTCGGGCGCGACGTGCGTGTGAGCGCGCGTGGAGACGTTCGGCTCGGGGGCGGGCTTCGGCGACAGCACCGACTCGCTCGCCTGCTCCAGCGCGGCAGCGTCCGAGTCCGGAATGACGGCGGCATCGGTCAGGCTGAGCAGGCGCACGTCGAGCGCGTCGTCGGTGTCGCCAGCGAGTGGCTCGGCAAACTCCCTCGGCTCCGCGAGCTGGCGCACGTCGGAGACGCCGTTCTCGTTCGCCGCTGAGGGCGGCAGGGTTGGAGCGGTCTCGAGCAGGCTCACGGGGTCGAGCAGCTCGGGGGGCTTACTGTGGGCGAAGCCAGGCGTGTCCAGCTCGGTGAGCGAGATGTGCGAGCCGCGACTGGTGCTCGCGGAGCTGCTGGGGTCGATGGCTTTCGGGACGGGTCCGCTCTCTGCGCGTTGCGGGTGGGCGGCGGGACTGTGTGCGCCCTGGCGATCACGTTCTGGCTTTGTCACAGGCCGCGATCATAGCGCCCGGGGCGGTACGATCTGAATAGAGGCCGTTAGGCGCGCCTTATCTACACCGGAATGAATCGGAGGTCGGGAGCCGCGGAGCTTTGCGGAGCGGGTCCCGCGAACGTCGCTGAGAATGTTCCTGCAGCTCACAGCGGCGTCTTCGCCGCCGCACGCTTGAGGACCCGTCGCATGTGCTTGGCTTCTACTGGCTGTACGGAGAGCCGCATCCCACGCCTTACAACCAACATGTCTGCGAGCTGTGCGTCGGCCTTCAGCGCGTCGAGGCTGAGCAGCGCGGGGAATTTCTCGACGAATTCCACATCGACCATGAACCAGCGCGGCGCTTCGGGCTTACTGCCCTTGTCGTAGTACGGGCTCTTCGGGTCGAACTGCGTGTGGTCAGGGTAGGCTTCGCGTACGACGCGAGCGAGCCCCACGACACCGCGGTCGTCCGTGCTCGAGTGATAGAACAGCGCCAAATCGCCGACGCGCATCGTCTGCATATGATTGCGCGCGGTATAGTTGCGGACGCCGTCCCACGGCGATCGGCCCAACTTGGCTAGAGCATCGATGGAGAATGTCTCTGGCTCGCTCTTCATCAGCCAGTAGTGCTTGGTCTTGGTCATGCGCAAAGCCGGAGGTCGGGAGCCGCGGAGCGGTTCCCGCGACCACCGCTGTAACCGGACCCTCGGCGGCTGTGTGAAACCTGGGGAACGCCGCCGAAAGCCATTCCAGGCTCATCGGCCAGCGCCTATACCACGGTTCACCCACCCCAAGAGAGGCTGCTGATTTCCCGCAATCGAAGAAAAAGCCGGGCAACTTGGTAAGTCGATACCAAAGACTTGCACGGCTTGTGCAGTTGAACGCACACTGGCACGACCTGGCCGGACCGCGCATCGCCGGCCAAACAGTTTACCCGAACGATTTCGTGACGTTTCTTTGGGCGGGAACTGGCATGGAAGGTGCTCAATCGACCCGCCAACGAAGGCCTGTAACACAGGCTACGAAGTTCGCGCGGTATTCCACACATGGAGAAGCAATCAATCCGAGTCGCGGGGGCACAGGGCGGCGCTGTACGCCCGTATGAAGCCAAGCTGGATATGTTGGCGCGCATTGCAGATGCCTTCTGGATCTGCGCTGCGCTCTTCATCGCCTGCAACTTCTACCCTGAGGTCTGGGAAGTCCGACACAGCATGGCCGCCGCTTTCGGCGTCGTGCTGTTCTACATGGTCGGACAAGCGCAGGGGCTGTATCGCGCCTGGCGCGCGGAGCCGGTGAAGAGCGAGTTCACCCGCGTCTGGGTGTGCTGGGCCTTCGTGATCCCGCTCCTGCTGATTCTGGCCTTCATGACGAAGACCTCGGAGGAATTCTCCCGCATCATCATGTTCACGTGGTTCTTCCTGGCGCCCGCCTTCGTCTCGATCTGGCGCGTGGCGCTGCGAATGACGCTGCAGGAGGCGCGCGCGCGCGGCTACAATACGCGCACGGTCGCGATCGCGGGTGCCTCGCCGCTCGGCGAGGAGCTGGCGCGCAGCATCCGCCGCTCGCCCTGGATGGGCATGCAGATGGTTGGCTTCTACGACGACCGTCACGTGTCGCGCCTGCACCCCATCGATCCGCAGGCGGGTGAGGTCAAGGGCGACCTCGAGGCGCTCGTGAGCGCGGCGCGTGAGGGCAAGGTCGACGTGGTCTACATCGCGCTGCCGATGCGCGCGGAGCCGCGCATCAACGCCATCATCCGGCGTCTGCAGGACACCACTTCGTCGGTGTATCTCTGTTACGACTTCGGCGGCTTCGACGTGCTGCGCGCGCAGTGGGGTCAGGTCGGCAACGTGCCGGTGATGAGCGTGGTCGAAAATCCGTTCCACGGCATCGAGGGCTTCACCAAGCGCGCCGAGGACCTCGTGCTCGGCACCTTGATCATGCTGGGCATCGCGCTGCCAATGCTCGTGATCGCGCTGGCCGTGAAGCTCACCTCGCGCGGCCCCGTGTTCTTCCGCCAGCGCCGTTACGGGCTGAACGGCGAGGAGATCCGCGTGCTGAAGTTCCGCACCATGACCGTGATGGAAGACGGTGCGGAGGTGAAGCAGGCCGTGAAAAACGATCAGCGCGTCACGAAGGTGGGTGGCTTCCTGCGCCGCACCTCGCTCGACGAGCTCCCGCAGTTCATCCAGGTGCTCACCGGTGAGATGTCCATCGTCGGCCCGCGTCCGCACGCGGTCGTGCACAACGAGCAATACCGAGCGCTGATCCAGGGCTACATGCTGCGTCACAAGGTGAAGCCCGGCATCACGGGCTGGGCGCAGGTGAACGGCTGGCGGGGTGAAACCGACACGCTCGAAAAGATGACGAAGCGCGTTGAATACGACCTCGCGTATATTCGAGATTGGGAGCTGTGGATGGATCTGAAGATCATCTTCATGACCATCTTTGGCGTATTCCGTGGCAAGAACGCATACTGATCGCCGCACCGTGGTGTAGGCGCTGCTGGGCGTAGGTAGTTGATGCGTCTGACGGACGCAGCAGCCTCGGGTGGAAAAGCTTCGTGGACCAGTTCGACTCAGACGACGACAACAAGGGACGGCCAGGTGTACCGGTCGATGCGGGGCGCCTGCTCACGGCACTTCGCAGGCACTGGCGCGTGATTCCCACGGCGATCGCGGCCGGCGCGCTCATCGGCCTCGCGATCGCGGCCATGTTGGTCAAGCCGTCGTACACGGCGAAGGCCACGATGCTGTGGGAGCCGCCCTCCGATGCGGATCCCTCGGACCGCAGCTTTCTGACACAGGTGGATAGCATCAAGCTCGCTTCCAACCTCAAAGAGGTGAGGCGCCGGCTGAAGTCGAAGGCCACGGTCGACGAGCTCAAAGAGAAGATCAACCTGCTGTTCGACGGCCAGAGCCACCTGGTCGTGATCGAGGCCACGGACAGCACCTCGAAGGGCGCCGTGAACCTCGCGAACACGGTCGTCGACGTGTTCCTGAACTACCAGCGCACCATCGGTCGCGACCGCGGCTCGGAGCGCTCGCGTCGCGTGGAGGCGGACATCAAGGCCGCACAAGCGCAGCTGAAGACGGCGCAGGACGCGTACGAGGCCTTCCGCAAGGAGATCGGCGTCGCGGACTTCGAGGTCGAGCTGCGGTTGGCGCTCGGCAAGGTGGACACGCTCAAGCAGCAGATCGAGACGAGCAAGGTCGAGGCTGCGACGCAGGCGGCTGCGGAAGCGCAATACAAGGCCACCTTGGCGTCGACGCCGGCGACCACCGTCTCGACGCAGTCGGTCAGCAATCCGGACGCAACGCAGCTGGCGACCGTGCGGGTGCAGCTCGCGGAGGCGCGCGGCCACCTGTCGGCGGACCATCCCACCGTCTTGCGCCTGCAGCGCACGGTCGAGAGCCTGGAGGCGAAGGTGAGCTCCAGCCCGGGCGCCACGGTGACGGGCAGCAGCATCGCTGCGAACCCGCAATACGCTGCCGCCCAGAGCGGCATGCAGATCGCGCGCGTGGCGAAGGAGTCGGCTGAGGCTCGCCGTATCCAGGCCGAGAAGGCGCTCGAGGAAGCGAACGTGCAGCTCGCGCGCCTGTCTTCGGTGAAGGGCCGCGCGGAGCAGCTCTTGTCGGCGATCGCCGCTCAGGAAGCGCACCGCAATGAGCTCGAGGCGCTCAACGTGCGCACGCGCGATCAGGTCCGCAGCGCAGCGTCGGACTTCCGCGTCGTGACGCCCGCCTCCTTGCCCGACAAGGCGAACCCTTCCAAGCGGCGCGCGGTCGTGATCCGCACGCCGATCATTGCGCTCGTGATCGCGCTGCTCGGCATCGTCGGCTACGAGCTGCGCGGTTTGCGCGTGCACACCGCGCGCGAAGCGGGCTTCTGGGCCAATGCTGCGGTCATCGCGTCGTCCACCTGGCCGCGCGAGCAGACCACACTCGGACAGCTGATAGACGAGCTGAGTGACGCGGCCCCGGCGGTGCGCGGCACGACTTTGGTCGTCGGCGCACGCGTCAACGAGGTGCCACTGGCGCGCGAGATCGCGTATTGGCTGAGTCACCTCACGAGTAGCGGCGTTCAGCGCGGGATCGTCGGCGCGGACGAGCCCGTCGTGGGTCCGGATATCGGCTCGTACCGTCCCGCCAACGCACAGGCTGCTCGCGGGCTCGCCGCTCCTGGCGGCGGCACCGCGCTGATCCGCCGCGGCTCCGAGGCGCTCACCGTCGCGCAAGCCTGGGACGGTCCGCCTCACGGCCCCTCGCTGCGGCGCGCCTCGCGTCTCGCGGATCGCGTGCTCGTGGTGGTCGCTGCGGGCACCATGTCGTGCACGGAGATCTCCCAGCTGCGCTCGCGGCTCGGTCGCTCGAACGGCATCGGCCTGCTGCTCGTGGGTCTCAACCCCGAGTTCGTGAAGCTGCCCGATCGCGTAGGCGAAGTTGCGGCGTTCTGGGAACAGTCCGCAGCTTGACCGTCGTTTGGCTTTGATCCTCTGAACGAGCGTGCCATCATCGCGCCCCGCGTCGTCAGGCGCTGCGCTGCGAGGATGGCATGAGGGTTCAGGTTGGCTTGGTGCTCGTGTGTTTGTTGGCCGGGGCTTGTGCGGGCTTGCCGCCTGCGCCACGGCATCCGATGGACGACAGGTCGTTCGCGGCGCCACTGCTGGCCAAGAAATCCGGGATCCCAGATGACCGCCCGCCCGCGCTGGTGCTGTTGCCGGGCGATCGGGTGAACATCGAGCTGATCTCGTCGACGACGACGAATCTGCCGAACCTACTGATCGAAGCCAGCGGCACCGTGCACGTGCCGCTCGCGGGCGACGTCGCGGTCGCGGGCCTGGGCCTCGTCGCTGCGGAAGCGAAGCTGCGCGCGGCGCTGCAGCGCTACGACTCCCTGATCCAGGTGACGCTCACCGTCGCCGGTCTCGAAGGTCACAAGGTGACGGTGGTCGGCGCAGTCAAGACTCCGGGCGTCGTGCCGCTGCAGCCCGCCGCGCGCCTCGCCGACGTGATCATGCAAGCGGGCGGCACGATCGTGAACCTGGTGCAGGGGCAGCTCGTCAGCGGCTCGGACCTGCGCACGGCGCGCCTGGTGCGCCAGGGCAGCCAGGTGCCCGTCGACTTCGAGAAAGCCATGGCGGGCGATCCCGCGCACAACGTGTTCCTGCGCGGTGGCGACCAGATCTACATCCCCTCCGAGCGCGGTCTCACGATCAGTGTGATGGGGCAGGCCAACGGCCACGTGGTGCAGTGGGCGCCAGGCATGCGGCTGACGGAGGCGCTGGCGCTCGCCGGAGGCGTGCACATCGGCGGCGACAAGGACGACATCCGCATCATCCGCGGTCCGATCGACTCGACGCGCGTCTACTCGACCAGTCTGCGCGACATGGTCGATGGCGATTCCCACGATGTGGAGCTGTATCCCGGCGACGTGATCTTCGTGACGGATCACTGGGTCGAAGACTTCAGCGAGGTCACCGCCATGCTGGCCCCGCTCGTATCCATCGCGTTCAGCGCCACCGCGCTCGTCCTCGCGCTGGACCGCGTGAACAACAACAACAACAACACTACTACCACCACCACGAACCCCAACTGATCAGGGCTCGCGCTCGAGCCACGTCGTCTCGAGCGCGCCTTGTTTGCGCAGCGCCTCGTAGAGCACGATCGCGACTGCGTTCGACAGATTGAGGCTGCGGACGCCGCCGCTCGTCGGGATGCCCCACACGCGCTCGGGGTGACTGCGGAGCAGCTCGCGCGGCAGCCCGACGGACTCCTTGCCAAACACGAGCGCATCGCCCGGCTGGAAGTCTGCTTCGAGATACGAGCGCTCCCCTTCGGAGCTGAAGAAGTGCAGGCGCAGCTCGGGGAAGCTCTCCTCGAACGCGGCGAAGCTCGGATGCGTTTGCACCTCCACCAGGTGCCAGTAGTCGATGCCGGCGCGCTTTAGCGAGCGATCGTCGATGCGAAAGCCGAGCGGCTCGATGAGGTGCAGCGGCGTGGTGGTGGCTGCGCAGGTGCGTGCAACCGAGCCGGTGTTGGGAGGGATCTCGGGCTCCACTAACACCACGCGGAACGCGGGCTGAAGTGGCTTGCAGCGTAGCTTGGGCGTGACCGGCATGCTGCGCGGTATAGCGCAGCGTCGCGAGCCCGGATACGAGGTATGCGACCGGGGCGAGCGCAGCGCTTGACCCGGTCAAACACGCAGCGCTAGCGTGCGCGCGTGCGGCGGAGCCTCGGCTTTCTGGGTGCGTGTTGGGCCGTCTGGCTCGCCGTGTCGACAGGCCGAGCTTCGGCTGGCGACATGGATCCGACCCTGTCGCGCTTCCGGCTCGAGGCGGGCAGCGGCGGCTGTCCGGAAGGTGGGCCCGCCTCGTGGTGCCCGGACGACGAGTCGTTCGAGCACCTGGCCGCCGAGCTGGCCGGCGGTCTCGCACCGAGCGTGGGCACGGGCGCGGCGGGAGCCGGCGCGCGCGGTTTCTACGTCGGCCTGAGCACCACGGCCACTACCTTGCGCTCGAATCAGCGCTACTGGGCGCGCGGCACGTTGGGCGGTGGTCCCGAGCAGGACGGCAACTATCAGGTCGATCCGCTCTTGATGTGGAACCGGCTGGAGGTTCGCAAAGGCCTGCCCTTCGGGTTCGAGGTCGGCTCGTCCGTGGGCTTCGGCACGCATACTTCCCTGTGGGTGATGTCCGCGGAGCTGAAGGTCGCGCTGTTCGAAGGCTTTCGCTCCAACCTCGGCGCGCTGCCGGACGTGGCGCTGCGCGGCGTCACCCAGGTGCTGATCGGCTCGAGCGACCTGTCGCTGCGCACCAACGCCTTCGACGTCACGCTCTCGAAGCCGATCGTGCTGGCGCAGCAGTTCGTGATCACGCCGCTGCTCGCTCTGCAGCTCTTGCAGGTGAGCGCGAAGAGCAGCGTGATCGATCTCACGCCGGCCGAAAACGCTTTTTCCGCGTGCGCGCCCGGTCCCGGGCAGCCGAACGGCGTGGAGCTGAGCTGCACGGACGCTCGCGGCCCGCGCGAGCTCGCAAACAACCGCAGCTTCCACAACGTGCGCCAGACGCGCGTGCGGATCGTAATCGGGGCCGAGCAGCGCTACCGGCTGTTGTCGATCGCGCTCACGGCGGGCTTCGATCTCACCACGCCGGGGCTCGCGCACGAGACCCCGGGCGACGAGCTGCCGCGAGATCTGCTCCGGCAGTTCTCGCTCCACCTGGCGACGGGCCTGCGCTACTGATCGAGCTCGATGCAGATTCGAACCCGCGCGCTCTTGCGAGCTTTGGCCACCGGTGCTGTGCTCACATGGCTGAGCGCCTTCGCGCCAGGCTGCGGGCCAGGCGAGCGCAGCCAGGTAGAGCGCGCGCTCGTGGGTCGCGGGCGGGTGGTGGTGATCGGCGACGCGGCCTGGACCGAGCTGAAGCCGTCCGGCGCCGAGCTGCGCGAGCTGCGAAGTCTGCCGCCGCTGGCTGCAGCGCTCGACGGCACGGACGCCTCGCGCGTGACCGCCGCGATGGTGGAGGGCGGCATACAGGCGCTGCTCGTCGACGTGGCGTCCGCCGAGCAGCTGCGCGGTCTCGCGCAGCGACTCGCTCGCTTCGGACGTGTGCCCGGGCTGCAAGGCGCGTATCTGAACCGCAGCTCCGCCCTGTACGTGCTCGACCCGGTGCGCACCTGGAGCCCGCAGCTGCGCGCGGGGCTCGCGCGGGTCGCGCGCCGGCTCGTGGGTGGCAGCATGCCGCCGCGGCTCACGTCGTTCCCGGAGGTCGTGCGCAAGCTCGAGCCGGTCGAGGTGATGGTGCTGCTGCGCAGCGGCGATCAACCGCGGCTTTGGCGCTCCGCGCGCGGCTCGTCCTTCGCCCGTGCGCTGCTCACGGCGGCGGCCGTCGCGCGCCAGCGCTGGATCGAGCGCTCGACTGCGCTGGGCGGCAAGCTCGACGCGCTCCTACCCGGGCTGACGGTGGAGCTCTCGCTCTTGCAGGACGACGGCGAGATCGGCACGCGCAGTGACAACTTCGTGGACGCGGTGACGTCGCTCGAGCACGGCGTGGGCTACGAGCGCAAGGGCGGCTGGCACTATCTCCTGCCCGAGCCCACGCACAAGAGCGGTCGCAAGCCGAGCCGCGCTTACCGGCAGCTGTTCCGCGACGATGGTCTGCCCGCGGACAGTCTCGCCGACTCGGATCTGCGGTTGTATCGCTTGGCGGTGCTGCCGATCGGCACGAGCGATCCCGAGCCGCAGCCCGACGATGGGTTGTCGGACGTCAAGGCCCCGAGCGACGTGCTCGAGTGAGTGCGCGCCACTAGATCACGCCGCGCTGCGCGCCGGACGCTCGGCGTTCGCGAGCTGCTCAGCGGCGCGGCGCACGATGGCCATGATGCTGTGCTGCGGGTTCACGCCGAGGTTCGTCGGCAGCGCGCTCGCGTCCATCACGTACAGCCCGCGCACCGCGTGCGTCTCGAGCCGTGGCGACACCACGCTGTGACGCGGGTCGCCGCCAGCAGCTGCAGTGCCGAAGTGATGCGACGCCAGCATATGGAACGCGTCGCGCCGCACGTTGGGCCCGAGCAGCAGCTCCGCCTGCGCGGGATCGGTGAGACGCTCGGGGACACCCGCGACGCCCGGATACACCTCGACCGCGCCGGCCGCGAACATGATGCGCGTGAGCAGCGCGACCGACTCCTTGACGCGCTCCACGTCGGCAGGCGTCAGCTCGTAGCGCACGTCGAGCCCGCCAAACGTCCCCAGTCGGACGCGCCCGCGCGCCTGCGCGCGATGCACGGCGCAGAACTGCGCGAACTGATCGAGGCGGGACAGATACGACTGCCACTGCGCGCCTGCGCCGGGCAGGCGCGCGGCGAGCAGCTCGGGGGGTAGGGCGAGCGACTCCAGCTTGTAGCCGCGCGCTCGCAGCGGCACTTCGTAAGCCTGCGTGGCGCCGTAGCCCATGCCGACGGGCCGCTCGAAGCGGCCCACGACCGCGGAGCCGGGGTGCGCCTGAAAGCCGTGACCCACACGGCCCGAGAGCCCGCTTCGCAGCAGCAAGACGGGCGTGAAGATCGCGCCTGCTGCGAGGATCACGCCGCGACGCGCGCGCAATGTGAGCTTGGCGATCGGCTTCTTCGTGCTCGCGTCGAGCTGTTCGGCGCTCACGCCCACGGCGCGTCCGCCCTCGAACAGCACCCGCTTGGCGCGGGTCAGCGCGTGGATGCGCGCGCCATGGCTCACGGCGACGGGCAGATACGAGACGTCCATGCTCTGGCGCGCGCCGGTCGGACAGCCCTGCAGGCAGCGCGCGCTGCCCTTGCAGCCGCGCGCGTTGCGGCGGATCGGCTGGCCGCTCAGGCCGAGCGCCTGGCTGCCGTCGCGCAGCAGCTGGGCGTTGCCGCCCATGATCTCGTCGCGGACCTCCGCCACGCCGAGATCCGCCTCGATGGCTTCGAAGCAGCGCTCGAGCGCGTGTGGCTCGAGCAGCTCGTCGAGCCCGTGGTGGACGCGCAGATCCTCCTGCACGTCCTCGGGCATGCGCCAGATGATGCCGGAGTTGACGGCGGTGCTACCGCCGACGCAGCGGCCCATGAGCAGCGGGATCGGCGTCCGACCGCTGGTCGCGATGGTGGCCATGTCGCGCACGGCCTCGTCCATCGCCGGCAGGAGCGCGCGAGAACGCTGATCGGGCGAGAGCGCGGGACCCTCTTCGAGCACGACCACCGAGCAGCCCGCCGCGCTCAGCACGCGGGCTGCGGTGGCACCCCCGGCACCGCTGCCGACGATGATGAAGTCTGCCGCGTCGTCGAGTTGCTTCATGACGCCGCGCGCTCCGGGGGCTGCGAGTTGCGAGTCAGCTCCGATACCGTCTTGAGGTGCACACGTGCATCGTGCGTGAGCAGCACCGGCGCGCGCGTATCGTCGTATTGCGTGCGCGCGCGAACACTCGCGGTCCCGAGCAAGGCCATCGCCGCGGTGAGCTTCAGGAGCAAGGCCAGCTCGCGCACCACGAAGCTGCGATGAGACAGGAGGTGCGCCAGCAGCTCGGTGCGCTCGCGCACCGCGAGCGCCGAGAACGTCCCGATGCGGCCCAGCAGCCACAGCGGTGCCAGGATCACCATCCACAGCGCGATGCGCAGGCCGAACGCCGCGAGCGCCGTCGAGCCGCGGCGCATGCGGCTGAACGCACCCAGGTAATCCACCTCACCGGGCGCGACGTTCAAGCCGGGCGCTCCGTCCAACGTGAACGCCTTCAGCACGTCGCTCGCCCAAGCCTGTTCCCAGCGCGTCATGGCAAACACCCTTCACATGACGGTCCACTCCGGGAGAAGTACTTCCGGCCGACCAACCGAAATTGTGCGTCATGCAAGTGGCAGCTGCAAGCCGAGATGTTTCAAGCTTGCAAACTGTCTGCCACACCAGGGGTGAGCTGAATCAATGTCGAATCGTGTACGAGCCAGCGCCAGAGCACGTCCCTCATTGGGAGGGCGGAGAGCGCGAAAGACTCAAGCCGAGCGGCTCTGCCGCTGCGGGCGGCCGAGCAGCTCGCTGACGACCTCGAACAGGTCGTTGAGCTCGAACGGCTTGCGCAGCACGGCGTCCGGCTCGCCCCCGAAGGTGAGCTTGCGTGGGACCTCGGTGCCCGTGACCAGCAAGCCTCGCTCGATGCTGCCGTGCTGCCTCAGCGCGGACAGCACGCTATCGCCGCGCTGATCGCCCAGCAGGTAATCCACCACCGCCAGCTGGAACGGGCCACGCGCGCGCAGCGCTTCGTCCAGATTGGACGCAAGCTCCACCTCTGCGCCGCGCATCTGCAGAGCGGTGCCGATCATCTCGCGCAAGGACAGGTCGTCGTCGACGACGAGGATGCGACCCGACACAGCCTCGGCCGCGTACACGCCGCTCTCGCGTTTCACGTAGCGCTTCGGTGGCACCGAGGCCGTGGCGCGCGCCCGCGGCAGCTGCACGATGAAGCGCGTGCCCTGCTCGGGCTCGCTCTCCAGCTGGATCTCGCCGCCGAGACCGTTCACTGCCTGCTTCACGAGGGACAGCCCCAGCCCCGTGCCGGAGCGCTTCGTGGTGAAGTAGGGCTCGAACACGCGCGCGCGGACGTCACTGCTCATGCCCGGACCATCGTCCGAGATGTCCAACCGCACGTTTTCGCCCGCCTCCGTCAGCTGCAGACAGACCGTGCCGCCGGCCGGCAACGCCTCGATGGCATTGCTCGCCAAGTTCCACACGATCGCCCACGCGCTGCTGCGGTCGCCCGCGACGTAGAGGCCGGGCTGAATCAAGGTGCGGATCGACACTTGCTTCTTGAGCGCCTTCGGCAGCAGCAAGCGCGCCGCATCTTCCGTGAACTGCGAAAGATCGATGACTTGTGCGTTCGGCGCGTGTGCGACTTGCCCGCTCACCTCGCCCAGCACGGCGCGCGCTGCGGCCCACGCGTCATTCGCGCTCTTTTCTATCAAATCCAGCGCCTCGTCCACGCGCGCGCCTTCTTTCGCGAGACGCGCCCAACCCGCGATCGCGCCGAGCGCATTGGCGAGCTCGTGCGAGATGCGTGCGGAGCGGTCCGTCGCCAGCGCGCGGCGCTGCAACGCTAGACCATCGAGCGCACCTTGCGGTGCGAGCATGACACTTGCGTAGCCCGGGTCCGCAGGGACGAGCAGCGCGCGCAGACCGTCCGCCAGGGTGATCTCGGACGGCTCACCGTGCCGTGCGGCTTGCAGCTTTGTCTCGAGTGTGGCTGCCGTGGTGGTGTCGCCGAGCAACGGGCCGAGCGCTGCGGCGATCGAGACGAACGTGCCTGCACCGAGAACGTCGCGCGCGGCGCCGTTGAGACGCAGCGTTTCGCCCGAGGTTTCCTCGATCAACGGCAAGCCGAGGTTGCTGCAGAACCAGTCGATCAAAATCCAGCTCCGTCGGAATGCTTCAGGCACGCTAAAAAATAGCTCGGAGCGCAGCCGGCGTCAATGACGGGTCGGATCATGGCGAGCAAGGTCTGCCGGTCTGCGACTCGTCCACGCTCGGCCGCTTGTCCGCCGCGACCGACTCTCCGTTCCCCACCGTGGATGGAGGTTCTATACCGAGCGAGTGACGGTGCCGCAATACGGCGGGCAGATGTCAGCTCAGCGCATCCAATGTGGCCAGCGTAGGTGCTCGTGGCCAAGCGACCCCTGATTCTGGTACATTCCGCGACCCTCATGAGCTCCCGAATTTCCATCGATGCGGTGCGGCACGTCGCGAAGCTCGCCGCGCTGTCGCTGTCCGCGGAGGACGAAACGCGCATGCAGTCCGAGCTCGACAAGATCCTCGGCCACATGGAGGAGCTGAACGACCTCGATGTGTCCGGCGTCTCGCCGACCTTTCACTCAGTCGTGGCGGCGAGCAGCCTGCGTCCGGACGTGGTGCAGCCCTCGTTGGCGCGAAACGAGCTGCTCGCGGCAGCCCCGGCCCAAGAGGCCGGCGGCTTCGCGGTGCCCAAAGTGCTGGACGGGGAATGACCGTGAGTGAGCTTCATCGACTCTCGATCAGCGAGCTGGCGGAGCGCGTCTCGACGCGCAGCGTGTCGGCCGTGGAAGTCACGCGCGCGCTGCTCGAGCGTGTGAGTCGGCTCGACGGCGAGATCAACGCGTACCTGCACGTGGATCGCGAAGGCGCTCTCGCTGCCGCCGCGCAGGTGGATCGCGCGCTCGGCGAGGGCGGCGCGGCGTTGCCGCTCGCGGGTGTGCCGATCGGCGTGAAGGACAACCTGTGCACGCGCGGCGTCCGCACGACGTGCGCCTCGCGCATCCTCGAGGGCTACATCCCGCCGTACGACGCGCACGTGGTGCAGCAGCTGCGAGCGGCGGGCGCGGTCATCCTCGGCAAGCTGAACCTCGACGAGTTCGCGATGGGCTCGTCGAACGAGAGCTCGGCGTACGGTCCCGTGCGCAACCCGTGGGACAAGACGCGCACGCCGGGCGGAAGCTCGGGCGGCGCTGCGGCCGCGACCGCGCTCGGGCTCGCAACTGGCACCTTGGGCAGCGACACGGGCGGCTCGGTGCGCCAGCCTGGCAGCTACTGCGGGGTCACCGCGATCAAGCCGACGTACGGGCGCGTCTCGCGCTACGGCCTCATCGCGTTCGCGTCGTCGCTCGACCAGGTCGGACCGCTCGCGCGCAACATGCGCGACGCAGCGCGTTTGCTGCGCGTCATCGCGGGGCGCGACCCGCGCGACGCGACGAGCGCCGAGCTGCCGGTGCCGGATTACGAGGCCGAGTGCGGGCGCGAGCTGAAGGGGCTGCGCGTCGGGGTCGTGAAGGGCATCGCGCAGGGCTGCGAGCCCGCCGTGCAGCGCTCGCTCGGTCAGGCCGTGGAGCGCTTCGCGAGCCTCGGCTGTGAGCCCGTCGAGGTCGAGCTGCCGCACCAGCGCTACGCGCTCTCGGTGTACTACATCGTGGCGAACGCCGAGGCGTCCTCCAACCTCGCGCGCTTCGATGGCATGCGCTACGGCCTGCGGGTCGCGGCGGACGAGCTGAAAGACACGTACCAGAAGACGCGCGCGGCGGGCTTCGGCGCAGAGGTGAAGCGCCGCATCATGTTGGGCACGTACGTGCTGTCCGCCGGCTACTACGACGCGTTCTACCTGCGCGCGCAGAAGGTCCGGACCTTGATCCGCCAGGACTACACGCGCGCGTTCGAGCGCTGCGATTTCCTGCTGACGCCGACCGCGCCCACACCCGCGTTCGAGCTCGGTGCGATCCAGGATCCGCTCGCGATGTACATGCAGGACATCTTCACCTTGCCGCCCAGCCTGGCCGGCATCCCTGCCGTGAACGTGCCCTGCGGCCTGTCCGAGCAGGGCCTGCCGCTCGGCCTGCAGCTGTGCGCGCCGCACTTCCAGGAGTCGCTGCTGGTCCGCGCGGGCCACGCGTTCGAAGCGGCGAGCGGCGCGGCGCCTTGTGCGCCGGGTTTTTAGTGAGCAGGGTGGTAGTCTGAGCAGGGCAAACGCATGGCAAGCGGATATGAAACGGTCATCGGCCTCGAGGTGCACGCGCAGCTCCTGACGCGCTCCAAGCTGTTTTGCGGCTGCAGCACGGAGTTCGGCGCGGCGCCCAACACGCACGTATGCCAGGTGTGCCTCGGCCTGCCAGGATCCTTGCCGCAGCTCAACGGGCGCGCGGTCGAGCTGGCGATGCGGGCCGCGCTCGCGCTCGGCTGCACGGTGCGCCAGCGCAGCGTGTTCGCCCGCAAGAACTACTTCTACCCGGACCTCGCGAAGAACTATCAGATCTCACAGTACGAGCTGCCGCTGAACGAGCGCGGCAAGCTGAGCATCGAGGTCGACGGCAAGACGCGAGAGATCGGCATCACGCGCATCCACCTCGAGGAAGACGCCGCGAAGAACCTGCACGGCGTCGGCGGTGGTCAGACCACGGTCGTCGACTACAACCGCGCTGGCACGCCGCTCATGGAGATCGTGAGCGATCCGGATCTGCGGAGCTCGGCCGAGGCCGAGGAGTATCTCAAGCGCCTGCGCGAGATCCTGCTGTTTCTCGGGGTCAATGACGGCAACCTGGAGGAGGGCTCGTTCCGCTGCGACGCGAACGTGTCGATCCGGCCGCTGGGGCAGAAGGAATTCGGCACGCGCGTGGAGCTGAAGAACATCAACTCCTTCCGCTTCGTGCGCAAGGCCATCGAGTTCGAGGTGGCGCGGCAGACCGCGCTCGTTTCGGGCGGCGGCAAGGTGGTGCAGGAGACTCGCACCTGGAGCGAGGCCCAGGCGAAGACCTTGCCGATGCGCAGCAAGGAAGACGCGATGGACTATCGCTACTTCCCCGACCCGGACCTGCTCGATCTCGTGGTGGAGCCTCCGCAGGTGGAAGCGGTGCAGCGCGCGTTGCCGGAGCTGCCGCTGGCGAAGCGCACGCGCTACGTGAGCGAGCTGGGGCTGACGGCGGCCGACGCTCAGGTGCTCACGCAACATCCCGAGGTCGCGGCGTTCTTCGAGGCGCTCGTCGCGGAGCTGTCGCGGCGCGAGCCGAAGCAGGCAGCCAGCTGGGGTAAGCGCGCGGCCAACTTCGTGCAAGCGGAGCTGCTGCGGCATGCGCGCATCGACGGGGTGCAGGCGGATCTCGGCGTCTCGCCGGAGCGCCTGGCCGAGCTGTTGTGTCTGGTCGAGTCCTCCGCCATCAGCGGCAAGCAGGCCAAGGGCGTGCTGACGAGCATGCTCGCGAGTGGCAAGTCGGCGGCGAAGATCGTGCAGGAGCAGGGCCTATCGCAGGTCAGCGACACCGCCGCCATCGAGGCCGCGGCGCGCACAGTGCTCGAGAAGAACGCGGACAACGTCGCGCTGTACCGCTCCGGCAAATCCAACGTGCTCGGCTTCTTCGTCGGTCAGGTGATGCGCACGATGGGCGGCGCGGGTAACCCGAAGCTCGTGAACGAGACCCTGCAACGTTTGCTCTCGGAAGGATCGTGATGTCCAACGCAGCTCCCGAGCTCTCCAGGACGCCGCTCACGGCGGCGAAGCACTTCGCGGTCGAGATCGACCCTGCCGTGTGGCAGATCGTGATGCTCGACCAGCGGCGCTTGCCGCGCGAGGTGGCGTACTACCGCTATGACAAGCCGGATCAGGTGGTCAGCGCCATCCGCGATATGGTCGTGCGCGGGGCGCCCGCCATTGGCATCTCGGCCGCGTATGCGCTCGCGCTGCAGGCGCATCTGGAGCGCGGTGACGCGAAGACGTTCCTGCTCGCGCATGGCGTCGCGTCGCGGCATCTGGGCGACGCGCGGCCGACGGCCGTGAACCTGGCCTGGGCCATCGCGCGCATGAGCCGGCGCGCCGCGCAGGTCGCCCACGAGGCGCCGGAGGCGCGCGCGCAGGCGATGCTGGCGGAGGCCGAGGCCATCCACCTCGAGGACCTGGCGGCGTGCCGCGCGATGGGCAAGCTCGGCGCGGAGCGCGTTCCGGACGGCGCCACCATCCTCACGCACTGCAACGCCGGTGCGCTCGCCACGGGCGGCTACGGCACGGCGCTCGGCGTGATTCGCGCCGCGCACGAGCAGGGCAAGCGGGTGAGGGTGCTGGCGGATGAGACGCGGCCCTACTTGCAGGGTGCACGGCTGACCGCGTGGGAGCTGCACGAGGACGGCATACCCGTCGAGGTGATCACGGACTCGATGGCCGGGCACTTCTTTCAGCGCCGCGAGATCGACTTCGTGGTGGTGGGCAGCGACCGCATTGCAGCCAATGGCGACGTGGCGAACAAGATCGGCACGTACGCGGTCGCGGTGCTGGCCAAACATCACGGCGTGCCGTTCACCGTCGCCGCGCCCTGGAGCACGGTCGACCTGTCGTGCCCTAGCGGCGAGCACATCCCGATCGAAGAGCGCTCGCGCGACGAGGTCGCGAAGATCGGCGATCACGTGCTGACGGCGGACGGTATCGGCGTGCGACACCCCGCGTTCGACGTGACCCCCGCGGCGCTCGTCAGCGAGGTGTTCACGGAGCGCGGCGCGTTCCGGCCTGGCCAGGGTGAGACCCCGGCAGACCTGCTCAAGAAAATCCCCTAAGCTTCTGAGCTGGGCCGGACGTCGGTCGAGTCAGGAGGCGTAGCATTGAACAACCTCAAGGTCTTCTCGGGCAGCGCGCACCCGAAGCTAGCGCGCGCCATCTGTGAGCAGCTGGGGGTGCCGCTGGGAGCGGCCAAGCTGGTCCGGTTCACCAACGAGAACATCAAGGTGAAGATCGAGGAGAACGTGCGCGAGGCGGACGTCTTCGTCGTGCAGCCATCCTGCCCGCCCGTGAATGAAGGGCTCATGGAGCTGCTGATCATGATCGACGCGCTGCGCAGCGCGTCTGCGGCGCGCATCACGGCCGTGACGCCGTATTACCCGTACGTGCGCTCCGACAAGAAGGACGAGCCGCGCATCTCGATCACGGCGCGACTCGTCGCAGACCTGCTCGCCGCGGCCGGCGCAAACCGGGTGCTCGCGATCGATCTGCATTCACCGCAGGTGCAGGGCTTCTTCAGCATCCCGTCTGATCACCTGACCGCGCGCACGTTGATCGTGGAGTACTTCCGCAAGCGCGAGGACCTCGCGAACCACGTGGTCGTCGCGCCGGACGCGGGGGAAGTCAAAGACGCCGCGGGGATGGCGAAGCGCCTCGGCGTGCCGCTCGCGATGGTCGACAAGCGCCGCTTTGGCGACGACGAGAAGGCGCGCGCCGTGCACCTGGTGGGGGACGTTCGCGGCAAGCGCGCGCTGATCATCGATGACGAGATCGCGACCGGCGGCACGGTCATCGAGTCGTCCGAGTTCGTGCGCCGCGAAGGCGCGCTGGACGTCTCAGTCGCCGTCGTGCATCCGGTGCTGTCGGGCAGCGCGGTGTCGCGCCTGCGCGCGGCCACGGCGATCACGGAGGTCGTCGTCACGGATACGATCCCGCTGCCGCCCGAGAAGCAGGACCCGAAGTTCACGGTGCTGTCCGTGGCGCCGCTCATCGCCCAGGCCATCTCGCGCATCCACGACGGGCGCAGCGTCTCCGAGCTTTTCGCTTGACCTTCACGTTACGGCAAGCCCGACGTTGTCCTGCATCCACCCTCGATTGGAGGCTCAGATGCTGGAAATCTTTGGCGTTCCGTTCTCGGTCCACACCCGCAAGGTGATCCTGACCCTGCGGGAAAAGGACCTCCCGTTCGAGCTCGTCCCGGTCATCCCGCTGGCTCCGCCGCCGGGCTGGCAGGAGCTCAGCCCGCTCGGCAAGATCCCGGTGCTGCGGAGCCCGGAGGTCACGCTCCCCGACTCTTCGGTGATTTGTCAGTACCTCGAGCGCAGGCAGCCCGCGCCCGCGCTGTACCCCGCGGAGCCGGCCGCGTTTGCTCGTGCTCTGTGGCTCGAAGAGTTCGTGGATGGCGGCCTCGCACCCCACGTGCTGCACGGGCTCCTCATGCAGCGCGTATTCGCGCCACGCTTCCTGAACCGGGCGCCGGACAGGGCGTTGATCCAGCGCTCCTTGACGCAGGAGCTGCCGCCGAAGCTCGCGTATCTCGAGCGCCAGGTCGCCGGTGACTATCTCGTCGGCGAGAGCTTCAGCATCGCGGACATCACGCTGGCCTCGATGCTGATCAACTACCACTTTGCAGGCGAGCGGTTGCGAGAGTATCCGCGGCTCGAGCGCTACCTGTACACGCTGCTGCAGCGGCCGTGCTTTCAGCAGGCTTTCGCGGTGGAGCTGCCGGCCGCGCAGCAGATCCCCGAGCTGGATCTGGCGATCTTGCGCGGCGAGCTGAGCTGACGAACGATGGCGGGGCGCCGCGCGTGTCCGTAACGGGTACGCGCGGCGCCTGAAACCAGGGGCTCGTCATGTTCCGCATCGGAGAGTTCTCGCGCATCGCTCGCGTGTCCATGCGCTTGCTGCGCTACTACGACGAGATTGGCCTGCTGCAGCCCGCGCACACGGACGCTGCGAATGGCTATCGTTATTACACGGCCGCCCAACTGCCACGCCTGAACCGCATCCTGGTGCTGCGCGACCTCGGCCTGTCTCTCGAGCAGATCGCGCGCGCCGTACAGGAAGACATCGCGCCCGCAGAGCTGCGCGGCATGCTGCAGCTGCGGCGCGCGCAGCTCGAGCAACAGCAGCTGGAGCAATCGATCCAGCTGCGTCAGCTCGAGTCGCGCATCGCCGCCCTCGACAGCCCGCTCGAGACCTTGCCGGACGACGTCGTGATCCGGGCTGAGCCCGAGCACCGCTATCTCTCGTTGCGCACGCGCCACGACTCGTTTGCAAGCGCGGTGAGCATGGCGCTCGAGCTGTTCCACGACATCCCGCCGCAGGTCGGCCGGGGCGTGCTCGGAACGTTCATGGGCGTCTCGCACTCCTCAGAGTTCGAGCCCGATGACCTCGACATTGAGCTCGGCTTTGCGCTCGAATCCGAGCCCGCGCGCCTGCCGACCTTGCGCGGTCGCACGCTCGGGCTGCGCACCTTGCCCGCGCACGAGCGCGTGGCGACCTGCGTGCGCATCGGCTCCCCCGTCGACGCGCACCTCACCACCGCACGCATCGCTCGTTACCTCGAAGCCACGGGCTATCGTCTGGCAGGCCCGAGCCGTGAGATCTTCCTGCAACCCCCGCGCGAAGGCCGCATCGAGCATGCGGTCGTGGAGATGGCGTTTCCCGTTCAGCTGGAGCACCCCGGGCGCTAGCACCGGGGTGCACCCCTGCTGCCTCAACCGGCCTTGCGTGCGTTGATCGCGTCTGCGAGCGCCACGGCGCGCTTCGCATTGTCGACGTGCAGGTTTTCGATCATGCGGCCGTCGACGGTCGCGACGCCCTTGCCCTGGGCCTTTGCTTCGTCGAACGCCGCGATGATCTTGCGCGCGGTCTCGAGCTCGGCCTCGCTCGGCGAGAACACCTTGTTGCACGGCTCGACCTGGCTCGGGTGGATCAAGGTCTTGCCATCGAAGCCCAGCTGCTGGCCCTGCACGCACTCGGCCTCGAAGCCCTCGGCGTTCTTGATGTCGTTGTACACGCCGTCGAGGATCACGAGCCCGTGTGCGCGCGCGGCGAGCAGGCACGTCGACAGGCTGTACAGCATGGGCACGCGACCCGGCACGTGCGCCGCGTGCAGCTCCTTCGCGATGTCGTTCGTGCCCATCACGAGCACGGCGAGGCGCTTGCTGCTGCCTGCGATCTCGAGCGCGCGCAGGATCCCGAGCGGCGTCTCCATCATCGCCCACAGGCGCGTGTGGCTGGCGACGCCGGCCTTTTCGAGCAGGCCCTCGATCTCTTGGATCATGGCGGCACTGCTGATCTTCGGCACGAGGATGGCATCGGGTTTGGCTGCGGCTGCAGCCTTGAGGTCCTCGTGACCCCAGGGCGTGTCGAGGCCGTTGACGCGGATGGCGACCTCGCGGTGCCCAAAGCCGCCAGCCACCACGGCCTCGCACACTTGCTTGCGCGCGAGCTCCTTGGCGTCCGGCGATACGGCGTCTTCGAGGTCGAGGATCAATGCGTCGGCGTCGAGCGTGCGCGACTTCTCGAGCGCGCGCGCGTTGGAGCCGGGCATGTACAGAACGGAACGGCGGGGACGAAGCGTGCTCATGGGTGCGGCTCCTCAGAACTGGTAGGCGGTCTTGAGCTCGGGATCTTTGGATGCGAGCGTCTTCGCCAGGTTGACCATGACCTGACACTGCTTGAACGTGGCGTCGTCCTGCATCTTGCCGTCGATCATCACCGCGCCGGTGCCGTCGCCCATGGCTGCGATGACCTTCTTGGCCCAGAGCACTTCCTCGACGGGCGGGCTGAACACCTTCTTCGCGATGTCGATCTGCACGGGGTGCAAGGACCAGGTGCCGACGCAGCCGAGCAGGAACGCGTTGCGGAACTGGTCCTCACAGGCGACCACGTCCTTGATGTCTCCGAACGGGCCGTAATACGGCAAGATGCCGTTCGCAACACAGGCGTCCACCATGCGCGCGATGGTGTAGTGCCACAGGTCCTGCTGCGCGGTCGGGCGCGGCGCGTCGGGGTTCTTCGGATCGGGATCGATGCGCACGAGGTAGCCCGGGTGGCCGCCCCCCACGCGCGTGGTCTTCATGCGGCGCGACGCGGCGAGGTCCGCCGGGCCGAGCGACAGGCCCTGCATGCGCGGCGACGCGGCACAGATCTCCTCGACGTTCGCGACGCCGGCCGCGGTCTCCAGGATGGCGTGGACCAGGAGCGGCTTCTTCAGACCGGCGCGCGCCTCGAGCTGCGCGAGCAAGCGGTCCACGTAGTGGATGTCCTGCGCGCCCTCGACCTTCGGCACCATGATCACGTCGAGCTTGTCGCCGATGTTGGTGACGAGCTCGATGAGATCGTCGAGCGCCCAGGGTGAGTCCAGGCTGTTGATGCGCGTCCAGAGCTGCGTGTCGCCGAAGTCCGTGCCCTTGGCGATCTTGATCAGGCCCTGGCGCGCGGCAAGCTTGTTGTCCGCGGCGATCGCGTCCTCGAGGTTGCCGAGCAGAACGTCGACCTTCTTCGCGATGTCCGGGATCTTCGACGCCATCTTCTCGTTCGAGGGGTCGAAGAAGTGGATCATGCGTGAGGGCCGGAACGGAACCTCTCGCAGGGGCGTCGGGGCACCGACTGCCAACGGTTGGAAGAAGTGCTTGGCGCTGCGCATGGGGCTCTCCTGGTGTGTGTGCCGTACCGTCTCGCGCGCACCCGCGGACAGCTCCGGCCGGTCGTCGTCCTAGACCAAGACGCCGCCCTGGGCAATGCAAAACCCGGGCGGGGCGCCGGCCAGCGCGGCGCCGGCGCCTGGAGCCGCCGGCGCTGTTGCGCAGCCGCAGGACAGGCGCGGTCGGCTCGCAGCCTCATGCCGGCCGCAGAGCTCCGCCGCGCCCGCGGCGTCGGCACAGGGCAGGCCGCCTGCCGTTCCCCGGGTCAGACCGCGGCGCGCTCGCTCGCGCGTGCGAGGTGCTCGCGGCACTCGCGCACGATGCGCTCGATCAGCTCGGCGCATGTGGGCACGTCGTCGATCAAGCCGACGACCATCCCCGCCGAGACGATGCCGCCGTTCACCTCACCGCTCTTCAGGGCCTCGCGCCCGCGAGCGCCGAGCACGAGCGGGCGCACGTCCTCGAACGTCGCGCCGCCGCGCCGCTCGATCGCCACCACCTCGTTCGAGACGTCGTTTTTGAGCACGCGCGCCGTGTTGTGCATGGTGCGGAAGATCAGGTTCGTGTCGCGCTCGCCCGCGCGCACGAGGGCTTGCTTGATCTCGTCGTGGATCGGCGCTTCCTGCGTGCACATGAAGCGCGTGCCCATGTTGATGCCCTCGGCGCCGAGCGCGAGCGCCGCCGCCATGCCAGCACCGGAGCCGATGCCGCCCGACGCGATCACCGGGATCTTGAGCGCGCGCACGGCGGCCGGGATCAGCACGAGCCCCGGAATGTCGTCCTCGCCCGGGTGCCCGGCACACTCGAAGCCGTCGATGCTGATCATGTCGACGCCGTGGCGCTCGGCCGAGAGCGCGTGCCGCACCGACGTGCACTTGTGCACGATGGTGAGCCCCGCCGCCTTCAGCTGCGCGGCGAATTCCTTCGGATTGTTGCCCGCGGTCTCGATGATCTTGACGCCGCTCTCGATGATCGCGGCCAGGTACTCGGCGTAGGGCGGCGGCTTGACGGTGGGCAGGATCGTGAGGTTCACGCCGAACGGCTTGTCCGTCCTCTCACGGCAGCGCGCAATCTCACGCCGCAGCGCGTCTGGATCGGGCTGGGTCAGAGCCGTCAAGATGCCGAGGCCACCCGCGTTCGAGACGGCCGACGCGAGCTCCGCGGTGCCGACCCACTGCATGCCGCCCTGGATGATCGGATAGCGGATCCCCAGGAGCTCCGTGACGCGTGTACGCATATTTCTGCTCCGCTCTTGCGGACGCCGTCAGCTGCTGGCCTGCGAGTGCATCCACTCGCGCAGGCTGCCACCTGCGTCGTCTCGCTCGTTGTGGAGCAGATCGTCGAGCGTTTGTCTATCGCGTACCACCGAAAAGCTGTCACCGCTGACCAGCACCTCGGGCGCGAACGGCCGGCTGTTGTAGTTGCTCGCCATGGCCGCGCTGTACGCACCGGCGCCGCGAATCGCCAGCAAATCCCCACGCTTCAGAGGGGGCAACGATCGGTCGTGCGCAAAGAAGTCGCCCGACTCGCACACCGGCCCCACGACGTCTGCCGGTGTCAGATGCGCGTCCGGCTGATCCGTGACAGGCACGATGGCGTGGTAGGCGCGGTAGAGCGCCGGCCGAATCAGCTCGGTCATGGCCGCATCCACGATCACGTGGCGCTTGCCGGCTTGCTCCTTCACGAACAGCACGCGCGTGAGCAGCACGCCCGAGTCGCCCACGATGGCGCGACCCGGCTCGACCATCAACGTCGCGCCGAGCTTGTCCGCGCCGCCGCGCTGCATGCCCTCGATGATCGCCTGACCGAACACGGCGTGGCTCTGCGCGTCGCGCTCCTCGTTGCCGTACAGCATGGGCCAGCCGCCGCCCGCGTCCACCGTCTTGATGTGGGCGCCCGCGTTCGCACACTCCACGGCGAAGCGCGCCACGATCTCCATGGCGTCGCGCAGCGGCTCGGGCGACAGCACCATCGAGCCGATGTGGCAGGCGATGCCCTCGAGTCGCAGGTGCTTGCTGGCGATGATCCGCGGCAGGAGCGCGCGCGCAAGCTCCGGCTCCAGCCCGAACTTCGTGGAGTGCAGGCCGGTCGAGATGTACGGGTGCGTGGCCGGATCGACGTCCGGGTTGATGCGCAGCGCGATCCGCGCTTTCACGCCGAGCTCCTGCGCGAGGGCCTCGATGACCTCGATCTCGCCCACGCTCTCCACGTGGATCGAACGGATGCCGAGCGAGAGCGCGGCGCGAAGCTCCGCGTCCGTCTTGCCCACGCCGCTGAACACGATTTTGTCCGTGCTGAAGCCCGCGCGCCGCGCCCGCAGGAGCTCACCGCCCGACACGATGTCCGCGCCCGCGCCGAGCTGCCGGAGCCGCGCGAGCAGCGCCAAGTTGCCGTTGGCCTTGACTGCGTACGCTATGAAGTGCGGCACCGATGCCAGCGCGTTGCTGATCGACTTGAAGCTATCTTCGAACGCGCTGCGGCTGTAGACGTAGGCAGGGGTGCCCACCTCTTCGGCGATGTGGCTCAACGCGATGCCCTCGGCATGCAGTTGGCCCTCCTTGTGCACGAAGTAGCTCGATGCTGGGATACGCTGTTGTGACGACACTCAAGGCTCCGTTCTCACGCCGTATCGCTCGCATGTGCGCTCGATGTCCAGGTGGCGCTCGCTGAGACGCGCCTGCAGTTGGCGCAGCTCGGCGACAACCATGCTGCGGGCCGGGCCGCCTGGCAAGTTGCGGCGCTCGATCGCGGTCTCAGGGTCGAGGGCTTTGTAGATGTCCTCCTCGAACCCGGCGTGCTCGTTCTTCAGCTCTTCCAGGCTGAGGTCCGAGAGCGTGACGCCGCGCTCGAGCGCCAGGCGCACGAGCCGCCCCGAGACGTGGTGCGCGTGGCGAAACGGCACGCCCTTCGCGGCGAGATAATCCGCGACTTCCGTCGCGTCCACGAAGCCCTCGGACAGCGCGCGGCGCATGCGTGCGGCGTCGAAGCGGGCGGCGCCGAGCGAGCCCGCGAGGATCTGCAGGCTGGCGTCCACGGTGTCGAACGCGTCGAACACCGGCGGTTTGTCCTCCTGCATGTCGCGGTTGTACGCGAGCGGCAAGCCCTTGAGCATGACGCACAGGTTCACGAGGTCGCCCACCACGCGGCCGGTCTTGCCGCGCACCAGCTCGGCCATGTCCGGGTTCTTCTTCTGCGGCATCATCGAGGAGCCGGTGGTGAAGGCGTCGCTCATCTGCACGAAGCCGAACTCCTGCGTGCTCCACAGCACGAGCTCCTCGGCGATGCGCGACAGGTGGATGGCGCAGTTGGCGAGCGCGGCCACGGTCTCGATCAGGAAGTCGCGATCGGCGACGCTGTCGAGCGAGTTGCGCGTCACGCCGGCGAAGCCCAGCTCGCTCGCGGTCTGCTCGCGGTCGAGCGCGAACGTGGTGCCGGCGAGCGCGCCCGCTCCGAGCGGCGAGAGGTTCAGACGCCGCGCGGCATCCTGCAGACGCGAGCGGTCGCGCTCCAGCATCTCGCAGTACGCGAGCAGGTGGTGCGCGAGCCGCACTGGCTGCGCGCGCTGCAGGTGCGTGTAGCCCGGCAGCAGCACCGACACCGCGCCCTCGGCGCGCTTCCACAGCACGCACAGCAGCTCGTCGATGAGCCCGCTCGTGCGCTGGCACGCCTCGCGCGTCCAGACCCGCATGTCGGTCGCGACCTGGTCGTTGCGACTGCGGCCCGTGTGCAGGCGGGCCCCGGCTTCACCGATGCGCTCGGTCAAGGTCGCCTCGATGTTCATGTGCACGTCTTCGCGGGCCGGATCCCACTTCAGCTCTCCGCGCTCGATCTCGCCCGCGATCTGCGTCAGCCCCGCGACGATACGCTCGACGTCCTCGCTCTGCAGGATGCCGCGGGCGCCCAACATGCGCGCGTGCGCGATCGAGCCGCGCACGTCCTGGGGCGCGAGGCGCTTGTCCACGTCCACGCTGGCGCTGAAGGCGGCTGCCTGTGCATTCAGCTCTTCGGCGAAACGTCCGCCCCAGCTCTTGTCACTCATGATCGTCCGACCTCTCTAGCTGCTCGATCCAAAACGCAGCGCCACACGGTGCAGGAAGCGCGTGCCGGTGCGCAG
>Ga0190269_10000257_pt1 | contig 28526 bp, 27 predicted proteins | sample Popmic249IS_FD_133749 | JGI IMG/M metagenome (GOLD analysis project Ga0190269, IMG submission 133749) | Populus adjacent soil microbial communities from riparian zone of Blue River, Arizona, USA - 249 IS | ecosystem: Environmental > Terrestrial > Soil > Riparian zone | place: USA: Arizona... | reverse complement strand
GTTCCCCGGCTTGACGTCGCGGTGGATGATCCCGCGCCGGTGCGCGTAGTCGAGCCCGGCGCAGGACTGGATCCCGATCTCGGCGGCCATCTCCGGCTCGACCGGCCCCTGACGCTGCAGGATCTGCGCCCCCGAACGGCCCTCGACGTACTCCATGACGATGTAGTGGCGACCCTCGTCTTTGCCGGTGTCGTAGACCTGGACGATGTTGGGGTGGATCAGTTTCGCCACCGCCAGCGCCTCGCGCCGGAAACGTTCGACGAAGCGCTCGTCGTCGGAGAGGTGCTCGGCGAGGATCTTCACCGCGACCGTGCGCTCGAGGATACGGTCGGTCGCCTTGTAGACGTTCGACATCCCGCCGGTGCCGAGCCTCTCATCGGTTTCGTAGCGCCCCGAGAGGGTGCCCGCGCCCGCCTCCATCATTCTTCTTCGACTCCCACGCTGGGACCTACCCCGCCGGAGGAAGGGGTTTCTTCGGCTTCGGGTTCGACGGATTCTTCGCCGCTGTCCCCTTGTTCTTCCCCTTTGCCTGGGGACAGGCCCGGCACTTCGCCTTCAGGGGTTTCTTCGCCCGTTTCCGCGGGTTCCTCGTCTTCCTTCTCGGGCTTTTCCTTCTTCGGCTTCTCCTCTTTTTCCACTTCTTCGGCTTCAACATCCGTTTCGAGCACCGGTTCCGCTTCTTCTTCGGTGGTTTCTTCTTCGCAGCGGCCGACCACTTCCCTCAGCTTCGCGGTCCCTTCCTGCAGCGCCGTCTTCAGCTTTACGTCGACGCCCTGCAGTTCTTCGACCTCGGCCGCCACCTCGGCGACGGCGTCTTCGGCACCGACGCAGTCCTCCGCGGCGGCCAGTTCGGCGACCTGGTCGAGGTTCGATTCGATCTGGTCGGCGGTGGTTCCCGGCAGCAGCTGGGCATCGTTGCCCCCGCCGCAGGAGACGAGGCCCACGGCGCTGGCGGCACCGAGGAGGAAAGCGAGGAAAAGTGGGCTCAGCCGGGCCATGAGCCGAGTCTAGACAAAGGCAGGGGAGCGATATTTGCCCTGCATTTTGCGATCAACGACCGACCTCCAGCCGTTCAGCGAGGACGTCGGGCAGGCCGGCCGCGCGGATCGCCGCTGCCGCCCCCTCGATGTCGTAGGGGACCCGGTGATAGCGGGCCCGCCAGCTCTCGGTGTCGAGCTCGAGCCAGGCGGCGCGCGAGTCGCCGTCGCGCGGCTGGCCGACGCTGCCGGGGTTGAGCAGCCATTCGCCCTCGGCGATCTCGATCTCGCTCCCGTCGCCTGCCTGGGCCCCCTGGGCGTAGCCGCGCCGCACCCCCGGCGCCCGCATGAAGTAGAGGGCGATGTGGGAGTGGCCGATCAGGCCGACCCGCTCCTCCTGCGCGTCGAGGCCGGCTTCGGCCTGGTCGGTCGAGAGCACGTACTCCCAGACTGGGTCGCGGGGGGAGGCGTGGGCGAGGCCGACGCCGTTCTGCGAGGCGGCCGGCTCCAGGGTGGCGAGAAACTCGACGGTCTCCTCGCTCACCTGCTCGCGGCTCCAGGCGACCGCGGCCGCCGCCGCCTCGGAGAAGGTCGAGACGTCCAGCGCTCCCAGCAGGGCGAGGTCGTGGTTGCCGACCAGGCAGAGGCTGCACCGCTCGCGGGCGAGCGCCACGCAGGCGTCGGGGTCGGCGCCGTAGCCGACCAGGTCGCCGAGGCACCAGATCTGGTCGACCTCGGCCTCGTCGACCGCCGCGAGAACGGCCTCGAGGGCCTGCCGGTTGGCGTGGATGTCGCTGAGGACGGCTGCGCGCAAGCGGGCAGCGTACCCCGCTTCAGGCCCGGTCCATACGATTGGCCCGTGACCCCCACCGATTCAGTTGCCGCTCTGCGGGGTGCGGTCGAGGCCGCCGCGCGGGTTCTGCGCGACGGCGAGCCGACCGGTCCCCGCCCCACCCTGGAGCGCCCGCCGAAGCCCGACCTCGGCGACTACAGCTCCAACGCGGCGATGCTGCTCGCGGGCTCGCTCGGCGACAACCCGCGGGCGGTGGCCGAGCGGCTGCGGGGCGAGCTGGAGGGCGATCCCGGCCTCGCTCCCGAGCTGGAGCGGATCGAGATCGCCGGCCCCGGCTTCGTCAACTTCTTCCTCGCCGACTCCTGGTACCTGCGGGCACTCGGCGACCTGCTCGCCGCCGGAGAGGAGGTGGGGCCGGGCCCGACCGACAGCCCCGAGAGGATCCTGGTCGAGTTCGTCTCCGCCAACCCGACCGGTCCGATCCACGTCGGCACCGGCCGCAACGCCGCCTACGGCGACTCCCTCGCCCGATTGCTGCAGGCGGCCGGCCACGAGGTGGAGCGCGAGTACTACGTCAACGACGCCGGCAGCCAGATCGGCCGCTTCGCCGAATCCCTTGCGGCGAGGATGCGCGGCGAGGAGCCGCCCGAGGACGGCTACGCCGGCGAGTATGTCGGCGAGATCGCCGCCCGGCTGCGGAGCGAGGGGGTCGATCCCTCCGCCCGGGAGACTCTGGAAGAGCGGGGGATCGAGGAGGTGCTGAAGGAAGTCGCGGGCTCGCTGGAGCGCTTCGGCGTCCACTTCGACAACTGGTTCTCCGAGCGCAGCCTCTACGCCAAGGGCGAGGTCGACGAAGCGCTCGCCGAGCTGGAGAAGCGTGGCCACACCTACCGCCACGAGGACGCGCTGTGGCTGCGGACGACCGACTTCGGCGACGACAAGGACCGGGTCCTGATCCGCTCCAACGGCGAGGCCACCTACCTGACGCCGGACATCGCCTACCACTGGGACAAGCTGCAGCGCGGCTTCGAGCGCCTCGTCGACGTCCTCGGCGCCGACCACCACGGCTACGTGGCCCGGGTGCGGGCGGCGATCGAGGCCCTCGGGGCCGACCCCGAGCGCTTCGAGGCGTTGACCATGAACCTCGTTCACATCGTCGAAGGCGGCGAGCGGGTGCAGATGTCGAAGCGGACCGGCGACTTCGTCACCCTCGACGAGCTGGTCGAGGACATCGGCGTCGATGCCACCCGCTGGTTCATGCTCTGGCGCAGCCACGAGACCACCGTCGACCTCGACCTCGAGCTGGCCCGCAGCCAGTCCAGCGAGAACCCCGTCTACTACGTGCAGTACGCGCACGCCCGCATCGCCAGCATCCTGCGCAAGGCGGAGGAGGAGGGCGGCTCGGCCGAGCCCGGCGTCGGCGCGCGGGCGCCCCTGGAGGAGAGCGAGAAGGTGCTGGTCAAGCGGCTGCTCGAGTTCCCCGAGGAGGTGCGGTCGGCGGCCGCCCGCCGCGCTCCCCACCGGATCTGCGCCTACTCGACCGCGGTCGCCGCCGACTTCCACGCCTTCTACCGCGACTGTCAGGTGGTCGGCGCCGAGGGCGAGGGGGTCGAAGCCTCGCGGCTGGCGCTCTGCCTGACGGCGAAGCGGACGATCGCGGCGGCGCTCGGCCTCCTGGGGATCTCCGCGCCCGAGCGGATGTGATGCTGCGGGGCCGCGCCAGGCTCCCGCTGCTGGCGGAGATCGCCGGCCCGGAGCCGGGGTCGACGGCCTGGTCGCTGCGGCGCGGCGACCTCGAACGGCTCGGCGAGGCGCTGCCGCAGCTGGCGGAGCACCGGGTGGTGCTGGTGACGGGGGAGGACGGCGAGCCGTCCGTGGCCGCGGTCGGCCTGGCCGCGGCGGCAAGCGCCTCGGGCCAGCGCACCGTCCTCGTCGACTGCGATCTCGCCCAGCCGCGGCTGGCGGCGCAGATCGGCCTCGCGCCCGCGCCCGGTCTGCACGAGTACCTGCGCTGGGAGGCCGAACCGGCCGACATCCTGCAGCCGATCGTCCTCGCCGGCCCGGCGGCCGCCGGGCTTGCCGACCCGCTCGTCTGCGTCAGCGCCGGCCGCCCGGCGACAAAGGCCGAGACGCTGCTCGGGCTGCAGAGCTTCTCCCACATGGTCGGCAAGCTGCGGCAGGCCTACGAGCTCGTCCTCCTGCTCGCTCCGCCGGTCCTCGGGGAACCCGGCCCCTGCCTCGCGGTCGCCTCGCAGGCGGACGCGGCGGTCGCGGGCCTGCACGAGGGGAAGGTCAAGGGCGGCGAAGGGCGGGCGCTGCGCGCGGCGATCCGCCGCCTGCCCCCGGCGGCGATCGGCTCGGTCGCAGTCACAGGAGCGGCCTGGGTTCAGAGGTCGTAGCGGGCGAGATCGGCATCGAGCCGCTCGGAGTCGCGCTCGCTGGTAGCCGCGGGCCGTGCCGAGCCGCCGCCCGCATCCGGCCCGCCGCCCGCCCGGCGCCAACGCAGCACCCCGATCGCCAGCGCCGCCGCCGCGACCAGCAGGGCGAGGATCGGGACGACGTAGGCGGAGAGGCTGAAGCCGGAGTCCGGCGGCAGGGCGAGGACCTCGTCGCCGTACTCGGCCACCAGCGCGTCCTTGATCTCTCCTTCGGACTTGCCTTCGTCGATCAGCCGGTTGATGAAAACGCGCTCGCGCTGGGCCTGGGGCGATTCCGCCAGCTGCAGCAGGGTGCCGCAGACGGGGCACATCACCTGCTTTTCGAGTTCGGTCAGCGATGCCCGGTCGGCGGCGCCGGCGGACGGCGCCAGCAGCGCCAGCGCCAACATGGCTAGGAGGATCGCGCCGGCCCTCATGATTTCCCTGCCGGCAGCAACGGCGCCACCGCTTCGTCCAGGTAGTCCTCGTCGACGGCGCCCGGAGCGTGCAGCCGCAGCTTGCCTGCCGGATCGACAAGGAAGCTCTCCGGGAGGCCGGTCGTCCCGAAGTCGTGCGACACGTCGCCGTCCCCGTCCCGCAGCTGCGGGTAGGAGAGATCGAACTCCGCGACGAAGTCCCGCCCGTCCTCGCTGAGGTCGCGGGTGTCGATCCCGAGCACCGCGAACCGCGGACCTCCGTATCGCCGCTGGAAGTCCTCCAGCGCCGACGCCTCCGCCCGGCAGGGAGGACACCAGGAGGCCCAGAAGTTGACCAGCACCCAGCGTCCGCGGTAGTCCGCCAGCGATCGCGAGCCGTCTCCTTCGAGCAGCGGCATTGCCGCCGTCGGCACCGGGTCCCCGATCTCCAGCCCCGAGGACCCCTTCGTCGCCAGCCCGAAGACGAGCAGGCCGACGACGGCCAGCACGCCCAGCACCGCGATGACAGAGCGAAAGCTCACAGAGGCCGAAGACTAGATCCCAGCGCCTTCCGGTAGCCCGCCCACGCCCTGGGAGGCCAATGCCTCCTAGAATCAACCCGTACGCGGACGTAGCTCAGTTGGTAGAGCGCAAGCTTCCCAAGCTTGAGGTCGCGGGTTCGACCCCCGTCGTCCGCTTTCGGCTCATTCCTCGAGGTCGCGGCCGTAGAGCCGGTGCTTCGCGCCCAGCAGCTCGCTGTCGGCGATCGCCATCAGGACTTCGGCGTCGCGGTCGACGGAGGTGCCGATGCCGAAGGAGGTGCTGATCCTGCCTTCGCCGAGGGCGGCGGTGCGGATTTCCTCGGCGATGCGGGTGGCGGCGACATGGGCCTCGTCGTTGTCGGTGCCCGGCATCAGGATCGCGAACTCGTCACCGCCGATGCGGAAGCAGTCGTCGGCGACGCGCGAGCCCTCGAGGATCATCGCGACCCGGCGCAGGACCTGGTCACCGGCGGGGTGGCCGAGGCGATCGTTGACCGCCTTGAAGCCGTCTAGGTCGAGCAGGCAGAGGGAGACCGGGCCGAGGCGGGCGGCGCGCGCCAGCTCGACCGGCAGGCGCTCCTCGAAGGCGCGGCGGTTGAGCAGGCCGGTGAGGGCGTCGCGGCGGCTCTCGCGGGACTCGGCCTCGTAGAGGTTGGCGTGGGAGAGGTGGGCGGCGATCAGGTCGCTCAGCATTTCGAGGGTCTCGACGTCGCCGTCGCCGAAGTGGTTGGCCTCGGGCGAGTAGACCTTCAGCACGCCGACCGTCTCGTCCTGGTGGGACAGCGGCACGCACAGCATCGAGGCGGCGTTGACGCGGCGACAGGCGGCCGCGTCCACCCGCGGGTCCTGGCTCGTGTCGTCGCTCCGCAGCACCTTCCCCTCGCGGACACAGAGACCGGAGAGGCTCGCGCTGGCCTTCAGTCGCATCCCCAGGTAAGGCGTCGCCTCGCCGGTGGCCACCGAGTAGACCATCTCCTCGTCCTCGAGCAACTCGATCAAGCCGGCGCTGGCTCGGGTCAGTTTCTGGGCCCGCTCGGCGATCAGCTGCATGATCGCTTCGGGGTCGAGGTCGCTGGCGGCGATCTCCGTCTGGGTATGGATGATCGCCCGCAGCTGGTCGGCCGTGCGCTCGCTCGCCATGCTCGTCAATCGACAGGAAGCACCGCTCGATTGAATCGCGGGCGCAGTGCTTCCCCAGTTGCGGCTAGGCCATCGCCCAGGCGCGCCTCGATTCTTCTTCGACCGGCTCCTCGCCGTCTTCGCCCTCGCCGGTCTCTTCGCTCTCCTCGCCCTTGGCGGTCGCCGCGGCTTCGGGCAGGCGGTAGAAGTGCTCGGTCGCGCCGCGCACCTGGCGCTCGCGCACCAGCTCGATCAGGCCCGATTTCGCCAGCTCGGTGACGTGGTAGTTGGTGTTGCTGAGGGGGATCTGCAGCTCGCGGCTGAGGTCGCTCGGGGAGAGGACGCGGCCGCCTTCGATACCGAGGATTTCGAGGATCGAGACCCTGAGGGGGTGGGCGGTGGCCCGCGCCAAGCGCTCCCAGTTGACGGGAAGGGAGTCGGCGTTTTGGCCGTTTTCCGGGGCTTTTCCGTGGGAATTGCCGTTTGCAGAGATGGGGTGGGGGGAATGTCCGTTGTGGGTTGGCATGGTTCGATGTTACCCAAAAATATTGATTTAACTCATCGAATCTAGGTAGAACATCAGTCGAATAGTGCTTCCGCGGCTGGAGATTGAACGCGGTTTCGATCGGGTAACGGCATCCGGCAAGACTAGATCGGTCTGGGAAGGCCGGGGAGGAGTCATTGGATGAGTCGGTGGACGCAGATGTCGCGTAAGGCGCAGGTTGCTTCGCTTGCCCTCGTTTTCTTCGTTGCCTCTGTGGCGTCGGCGCAGGCCGGTGAAGTCGTCTTCTCCCCGCAGCACGATCCGCCCAAAAACGGGGACGGCTGGCTAGCCGGGACCTGCACCACCAAAACCTGTGAAGCGGAGAGCACGTCCGAGTTCTACGAAGAAGCCGCAGGCCATCCCCCCTTCGGGATCACCCAGTTCATCGTGCGGCACAAAACCGAAAATCTGCACGAAGAACCGGAAGTGGACATGAAGACGCTACGGGTCGATCTGCCTGTCGGCCTCAGCGTCAACCCGGGGGCGACCCCGCAGTGCGCATCGCCTCATCCCTCGGAATGCAAAACCTCCCAGCCCCTCAGCCTGGTCGGGGAAAGCTGGGTCCGAGTTGCGCCGGAAGGGCTGCCGATTCCCGAAGAGCTGGAAATCAAAGCGCCTGTCTACAACCTGGTCCCGAAACCGGGGCAGCCCGCCCGCTTTGGGTTCACCGTGGAAGCCGTCCCGTCGATTCCCCTCTTCCCGGTAGTGCCGCCCAGCGACATCTTTCTCGAAGCGGACGTGGCCTGGGATTCGGATTACCACGAGGGATTCACGATCCACGTTCCCAAGGTCGAACACGTGAGGCTGTTGCAGAATCGGCTCGTCTTCGAGGGGCGGAAAACGGCCCCGGGAGGGGAGGGGTTCTTCCTGACCACGCCGAGCACCTGCTTCAACCCGAATGAAAACGGGGCATACGCGCACACTTACTCGACTTACGCCCGCGCGGACTCCCTCCAAAACCCGGACCCGAACTTCCCCAACGGCTCACCGTACGTCGAGTCGAAGATCCCTCCGGGCACGTATCCGAAGAATTGCGACTCGATCCCCTTCAACCCCTCGATCGGGGTGAACCCGGGAACGAACGAGGTCGATTCGCCGGCCGGTGCGACCACCGAGCTCAAACTGCCGATCGAACCCAGTCCCTCAGGGCAGGAAACTTCCACCGTCCGGATCGCGAAGGTGACGCTGCCGCCTGGAATGGGACTCAACCCCTCGGCCGCCAACGGCCTCGCCGCCTGCACCGACGCCCAGTTCGGCAAGGGGACCCGCAATCCGGTCGCCTGCCCGGCCGCTTCGAAGGTCGGCACGGCGACGGTTGAGACGCCGCCACTGCCGGAGGGCCCGCTGACCGGCAACGTCTACGTGGGCACCCAGAAGAGCCGTGACCCTGAGTCCGGCGAAGAGTTCCGCATCTTCGTCAACGCCGCCTCGGCACGCTACGGAGTCGACGTGCGCCTGATCGGCAACGTCATCGCCAACGCGAAAACCGGTCAGCTCACCGCCGTCTTCGACGACCCTGCGAAGGTCGTGACGCGCGGCGGCAACTCGGACAACATCCCGAACGGCCTGCCGCAGGTTCCGTTCACCAACTTCCGGATCAGCCTCGACGGGGGCCCCAGAGCCGCGATCAGCAGCCCGCCCACCTGCGGGCCCAACACCGCGACCAGCGAGTTGACCCCTTGGTCGGCGTTGTTCGGCGGCAAATCGGCGAGCCCGAACGCCAACTTCAACCTCACCTCGCTGCCGGGCGGAGGCGCTTGCCCGAAAACGATGGCGGAGCGGCCGTTCGCGCCCGGCTTCACCGCGAAGCCGAAAAGCAACGAGGCTCTGGCGTTCACTCCGTTCTCGACGCACGTCTCGCGCCCCCCGGGGCAGCAGGAGCTGAAAGGCCTCGACATCACCCTTCCCGAAGGCGCGACCGCGAAGCTGAAAGGCGTCCCCTACTGCCCGCCGGCGGCGATCACCGCCGCCGAAAGCCGCTCCGGCCAGGAGGAGAAGGACAACTCCAGTTGTCCAGCGGAGAGCAAGATCGGCGTCGCCCGGGTTGAAGCCGGCACCGGCTCCGCGCCGCTGAAGATCGAGGGAACCGCCTACCTCGCGGGCCGCTATCAGGGCGCACCCCTGTCCGTCGTCGTGGTGACCCCGGCCCTCGCCGGCCCCTTCGACCTCGGCACGGTCGTGGTCAGGGTCCCGCTCTTCCTCGATCCGGAAACCGCTCAGGTCCACCCGAAGACCGACGCCATCCCGGACGTCTTCGGTGGCACCAGGCTCGGCATCCGCTCGATCTTCCTCAACCTCAACCGCAAGGAGTTCACGCTCAACGGCACCAACTGCCGCAAAGGGGCAGTCGCGGGCGTGCTGCGGGGCGGGGGAGCCGATCCCGCCAATCCGGCCGCCTTCTCCTCCTTCGGAGTCTCCGACCCGTTTGAGGCCAAGGGTTGCGAGAAGCTGAAATTCCGCCCGAAGCTGAAGATCCGCCTCTTCGGGAAGACCCGCCGCGACAAGAACCCGAAACTGCGCGCGGTTCTGACCGCGCGGCCGGGCGACGCCAACATCGGACGAGCCTCGGTGGCGCTTCCGCACGCGCTCTTCCTCGATCAGGGAAGTCTTGCGACCGTCTGCACCAGGGTCCAGTTCGCCGCCAACGCATGCCCGAAGAAGTCGATCTACGGCCGTGCCCGCGCCTTCACGCCGCTGCTCGGCAAACCGTTGGAAGGGCCCGTCTACCTGCGCTCCTCCAACAACACGTTGCCGGACATGGTCGCTCACCTCGAGGGGCAGGTCGACATCGACCTCGTCGGTCGCATCGACAGCTTCCGGGGAGGCATCCGCACGACCTTCGACCGGGTGCCGGACGTGCCCGTCGAAAAGTTCGTGATGACGCTGCCGGGAGGCAAGAAAGGCTTGCTGGTGAACTCCCGCAACCTCTGCCTCAAGCCGGTGAGGGCCTTCATCCGCATCAAAGCCCAGAACGGCAAGAAAGCGAACAGCAAGCCGAAGCTGCGGACGCCGTGCAAAGGGAAGAAGCGAAAGGGCGCCAAGAAAAACAAGGGCAAGAAGTAGTCACCGAAAAGTGTCACATCACTAAACGGTGACACGGTTACCTAAGGCCGATTGGGGGTAGCTGTTCGGAGCACCTTCGACGGTGTGTAATGTTTTTCACGGGAGGACTGCTGTTGGGCGCTACAGGGAGCGTCCTCGTTCAGGGTAAAGACGAGGAGGATTAGATGGGAAAGCGCTCGCTTGCGCTGCTTTTGATGTGTCTAGGCGCTCTGCTCACGCCGTCGCTCTCAGCGGTGGCGCTCGCGGACACCGGGAACGTGATCGAACCGCAGCACGAACCGCCGACGGCAGCAGACGGCTGGCAGGCAGGGACCTGTTACGAAAACCAGGTGGGGGAAGTGCCGGAACCGATTCCCATCCAACCGACGGATACCAGCAAACCGTTCTGCTCTTCGGAAACCCCCGGGCTCTTCTACACGCAGGCAGGAGGGCATCCACCGTTCGCCTTTGACCAGTACATCATCAGGCACGGGGAAGAAGCCTCGCCCTTCGGCATCCTGATGCCGTTGGAAGAGGACCCCTCGGACACTCCCCCTTACAAAGACCGGGTACTCAAAACGGAGCGAGTCGATCTGCCCCCAGGGTTCACCGAGAACCCCCAGAGCAGTCCCCAGTGCCCGCAGGAGAAATTCAGGAACGAAGTCGCAGCTAACACCTTCGTTCCGGCCTGTGAGCCCAGCACGATCGTCGGGCGCAACGAAACCTGGCTGGTCGTGAACACCCCGGGACTCGTGCCGGCGCCATCGCCTCCGTTCCCGGCCGGGAGCACTCTTCCCAAAGGGTTCGTCATCTCGCCGAATCCCGCCAGAGGGACGAGGGTCCCCGTCTACAACCTTGTGCCGGACGAGGGCGAACCGGCCCGCCTCGGTTTCGTGATCGCAGGATCCAGGGTCATCGAACTCGAAGGCGGCGTCGCCTGGGAGAGCGACTTCCATGAGTACTTCACGATCAAACTCCCTGCGCCCTCCGCTCCGTTCTCGAGCCTGAAAAGCCGTCTGGTCGCTTACGGGCAGTCAGGAGATAAAACCCACATCACCCTGCCGACCACCTGCTTCAACCCGGGCGAGTGGCCGCATCTCTACTCGACCTGGTTCCGGGGAGAGTCTTATGGCGAACCGAACCCGACCTTCCCGGAAGGCTCTACGGCGTTTGAGGCGAAGCTGCCGCCGGGGATCCAGCCGACCGGCTGCGACAAAGTCCCGTTCGACCCCGGGATGAAAGTCGACCCGGGCACGAACGCGGTCGACTCGCCCGCGGCGGCGACCGTGGAAACCACGCTTCCCTTCGACCCCGCCAAAGAAGGCGGCGAAGTCCGCAACGGCGGAACCGAAGGGATCTCGCAGTCGCATGTGCGCAAGGCCGAAGTGGTGCTTCCGAAGGGCATGGGGATCAACCCCTCGGGTGCCAACGGCCTGGCGGCCTGCACCGACGCACAGTTCAAGAAGGGCATCCGGGTGATGGACAACGAATGCCCGGCCGCCTCTGACATCGGCACCGTCGAAGTCGATTCGCCGCCGCTGCACGAACCGCTGATCGGCGACGTCTACGTCGGTGAGCAGAAGAGCCGCGACCCCGAATCGGGCGAGCAGTTCCGGATCCTGCTCGAAGCCAAGAACGAGCACGAGGACATCAACGCCCGCTTGATCGGCCGCGTCGTGGCGAACAAGACGACCGGCGAGCTGACGGCGGTCCTGAACGACAAGCTGACCGGTCAGTTCGCCGGCGAGCTGCCGGAAGGGCTGCCGCAGGTGCCGTTCGAGTCGATCCGCGTCCGTTTCGACGGCGGCAAGAACGTGCTGACGAGCCCGCCGGTCTGCTCGGCCTCGGGCACGAGCCGCTTCGAACCGTGGGCGCGGCCCGGTGAACTGAAGCCGGTCGACTCCTCGGTCACCCTCAGCACCGACCCGACCGGAGGGGCCTGTCCGAAAACGATGGCGGAGCGGAAGTTCGCTCCGACCTACAAAGCCAACAGCGACCGCACCAAAGGCGGTGCCTACTCGCCCTTCCACGTCCGCATCGCGCGGCGCGACGGCGAGCAGGAGCTGAAGGTCGTCGATGTGACCCTGCCGAAGGGGCTGACCGGCAAGCTCCGCGGCATCCCGTACTGCTCGGAGGAGGCCATCGCGGCCGCCGAAGGCAAGAGCGGCAGGCAGGAGTCGGACAACCCGAGCTGTCCCGAGGACAGCTTCCTGGGCACTGTGAAAACCGTCTCCGGGACCGGCGACAACCCGCTGAGACTGCCGGGGAACGTCTGGCTGGCGGGCCCGTACAAGGGGGCTCCGGTGTCATTGGTGACGACCACCCCGGCGCTCGCTGGTCCGTTCGACCTCGGCGTCGTGGTCGTCCGGGTGGCGCTGAAGATCAATCCGAACACCGCTCAGGTCAACGCCGTCTCCGACGTCATCCCCGACGTCTTCGGCGGGGTGAAGCTGGACCTGCGGCAGATCGACATCGATCTCTACCGCAAGAAGTTCATGCTCAACCCGACGAACTGCTCCGCGCAGGCAACGAAGGGAACGCTCGCGGGCGGCGGCGCCGACCCGACCAACCCGGCCGTGTTCAGCTCCTACGCGGTCGACGACCCGTTCCAGGCGACCGGGTGTAAGAAGCTCGGCTTCAAGCCGAAGCTGAGGATCAAGCTGTTCGGCCCGACGGTGCGGAACAAGTACCCGCGCCTGAAGGCGGTCCTCGGCGCCCGCAAGGGCGATGCCAACCTCGCCCGCACCGCGGTGACGATGCCCAGGTCCCTGTTCCTCGAACAGGCTCACATCGGCACCGTCTGCACGCGGCCGCAGCTGGCCTCCCACACCTGCCCGAAGGCTTCGGTCTACGGGTCGGCGTGGGCGAAGACGCCGCTCCTGAAGAAGCCGTTGAAGGGCAAGGTGTACCTCGTGTCCTCCAACAACGAATTGCCGGACCTGCTGGTCGATTTGCGCGGCCAGGTGGAGGTCTACCTGCGCGGCGTGATCAGCACCGGCAGCACCGGAGGCCTGAAGACGGTCTTCCGGAAGGTGCCCGACGTGCCGGTCAGCAAGTTCGTCCTCAACATGAAGGGCGGCAAGAAGGGCCTCCTCGTCAACTCGACCAACACCTGCGCCGAGACGCAGCGGGCGATCGTGAAGATGAAAGGGCAGAACGGCAAGAAGAAGAACAACAACAAGTTCAAGCTGAACGTCGTCTCCTGCGGCAAGAAGGGCAAGAAGTAGGAGCAGTTCCAGCGAGCGAGTCAGTCGCACCGGCGCGGAAGGCCGAATAGCCTCCGCGTCGGTGCGCCCGACGCTCTCAGTCCTGGTCGTCTCCTACGAGAGCCGCGACGACCTCCAGAGGACCCTCCCGGCCCTGCTCCCCGAGCTGGGCGATGACGACGAGCTGATCGTCGTCGACAACAACCCCGGCGACGGCAGCGCCGAGGCGGTGCGCGAGCTGACGCCGCGGGCCCGGCTCGTCGCCATGGGACAGAACACCGGCTTCGCCGGCGGCGCCAACGCCGGCGCCGAGGTCGCCCGCGGCGAGCTGCTGGTGATCCTCAACCCCGACGCGGCGCCGCAGCCCGGCTTCGGCGAGGCGATCCGCCGGCCCTGGTTGGAGGGGCGCGGCTGGAGCGCCTGGCAGGCCCTGGTCGCCGATGGGGGAGGCCAGCGGATCAACTCGGCCGGCAACCCGCTGCATTTCACCGGCATCACCTGGGCTGGGGGTCATGGCCTGGCGCTCGACCAGGCACCGCCGGCCGGCGAGGTGACCGTCGCCTCCGGCGCCTGCCTGGCGATCCCGCTGGCCGAGTGGCGCCGGGCCGGCGGCTTTCCGGCCGAGTTCTTCATGTACCACGAGGATGTCGACCTCTCGGTGCGGCTGCGGGCGGCCGGAGGGGTGGTGGGAATCGAGCCGACCGCGGTGGTCGCCCACGACTACGAGTTCGGCGCCAACGCGCAGAAGTGGTTCTGGCTCGAGCGCAACCGCCTCGCCTTCCTCGCCCGTACCTACCCGGGCGCACTGCTGGCGCTGCTGGCGCCGGCGCTGCTGGCGACCGAGCTGGCGCTGCTGCCGGTCGCAGCCGCCGGCGGCTGGGGGAGGGAGAAGCTCCGCGCCGACCTCGCCTTCATCCGCTGGCTGCCGCGGCTGCTGCGCGAGCGCCGCGCGGTCCAGCGGCAGCACACGATCGGCGCCGCCGAGTTCGCCGCGGCCCTGACGCCGGACCTCGACTCCGAGCTGATCTCCCCGCTCGTCCGCACCTGGCCGCTGCGCCTCGCCCTGCGCGCCTACTGGCGCCTCGTGCGGGCGCTGCTGCCGCGCTAGTTCGACTGGGTGATCGGGCGGATCAGGATCTCGTTGACGTCGACGCCCTCGGGCTGGCCGAGCGCGAACATCACCGCCCGGGCGATGTCCTCGTCGCTGAGGGCGCTTTTCCCGGGGCGGCTGTCGAAGAAGGGCGTGTCGACCAAGCCGGGCTCGATCAGGGTGACGCGGATGCCGTGGTTGTCGTGCATCTGCCGCAGTTCCTGCCGCAGCGCCTCGCCGATCGCGGTCGCCGCCCACTTCGTCGCCGAGTAGAGCGAGCCGGGCAGCACGCGGCGGCCGGCGATCGAGCTGGTGACGAGGAAGTGGCCGTCGCCGCGCTCGAGCAGGTGGGGGAGGGTGGCGCGGATCGTCAGCGCCACCCCGTAGACGTTGGTGAGGACCATCGAGCGCCAATGCTCCGGGCTCTCCTCGAGGAAGCCGCGGGCGGCGCCGAAGCCGGCGTTGGCGAAGACGGCGTCGATGCGGCCGAAGCGCTCGAGCGCTTCGGCGGCCATCGCCTCGACCTGGTCCCACTCGGTGACGTCGCAGCGGACGGCGATCGCCCGCTCCTCGCCGCCGAGCTCGGCGGCCAGCTCCTCCAGCGCCTCCTCGCGCCGCGCCGCCAGCACCAGCCGGTAGCCGGAAGCGGCGGCCCGCGCGGTGGCGGCGCCGATGCCGCTGCTGGCGCCGGTGATCAGCAGGACGGGATCGTCGGCCATGGGCCGGATTCTCGCAGTTGCGATAATCCCGGTTGCCTGTGGACCCTCAGCGGAAGCGGAAGATCCGGCTCGTCGTCGCGCTCAGCGTCGCCGTGCTGCTCGGAGTGGCGCTCATCTACACCTCGTTCTCGGCCTCGACCGAGGCGCGGGAGCCCTCGGAACTGGTGAACGCCGCCCCCGGAACCAGCGCCGAGTTGACCGGCAAGGTCGTGCAGGGCTCGATCAGGCGCGACGGCAACGGCATCGCCTTCCGCGTCATCGACCGCGACGGCAAGGGGCAGAGCCTGCCGGTCACCTACCAGGGGGCCGTGCCCGATCCCTTCCGCGGCGGCCGCGAGATCGTCCTCACCGGCACCGTCGAGTCCGCCGGCTTCGTCGGCGAACCGGAAACCCTGATCACGAAGTGCCCCTCGAAGTTCACGACCAAGTCTGATGCTTAGCCTCGGCAGCGCCCTCCTGGGCCTTGCCTTCCTCGCCGCCCTCGCGGCGGGTGCCATCGCCCTGTCGGGGCGCAACGGCGACGAGCGCCGGCTGCGGCTCTCGCGCCGCGTCGTCTACGCCTTCTGCGGCCTGCTCACCGCCTGCGTGGCGATCATCGAGCTCGCCTTCGCCGGCGACGACTTCTCCTTCAACATCGTCCAGCAGCACTCCTCGATCGAGACCCCGGCCGGGTACAAGCTGGCGGCGATGTGGTCGAGCCAGGAGGGCTCGCTGCTGCTCTGGGCCTGGGTGCTCTCGATCGCCGCCAGCGCCGCCCTCTACGCCACCCGCAACAAACTGCGGGAGCTGGTCCCCTGGGCGACGGCGGTGATGATGGGCATCGCCGCGTTCTTTACCGGGCTGATGCTGTTCGCTCCCGACGTCGACCCTTTCGCGAAGGCGACGATGCAGATGGGCCAGGTGCCGTCCGACGGGGTCGGCCTCAACCCGCTGCTTCAGCACCCGAGCATGATGATCCACCCGCCGATGCTCTACTCGGGCTACGTCGCCTTCACGATTCCGTTCGCCTTCGCGATCGGAGCGCTCGTCACCCGCCGCATCGACGCCGAGTGGATCCGCGCCACCCGCCGCTTCGCCCTGATCGCCTGGACCTTCCTCGGCTTCGGCCTCCTGCTCGGCGCCCGCTGGTCCTACACGGAGCTCGGCTGGGGCGGCTACTGGGCCTGGGACCCGGTCGAGAACGCGGCGCTGATGCCATGGCTGCTCGGCACCGCCTTCCTGCACTCGATCATGGTCCAGGAGAAGCGGGGGATGCTGAAGGTCTGGAACGCCAGCCTCATCGTCGGCACCTTCTCGATGGCGCTGCTCGGCACCTTCCTCGTCCGCTCCGGGGTCCTGCAGTCGATCCACGCCTTCGGCGACAACACCGTCGGGCCCTACATCCTCGGCCTGATCGCCGTCGTCCTCGTCGGCTCGACGGCGCTCATAGTCAGCCGCCTCGACGACCTCCGCTCCGAGAAGCGGATCGACTCGTTGGCTTCGCGCGAGTCGATCTTCCTCGTCAACAACCTGCTCCTGGTCGGGATGACCGCGGTGATCTTCTGGGGCACCTTCTTCCCGCTGATCTCCGAACTCTTCACCGGCGACAAGGCGTCCCTTGCCGCACCCTGGTTCGACCGCTACACGACGCCGCTGGCGATCGGGCTCGTCCTCTTCACCGGGATCGGGCCGCTGCTGGCCTGGCGCCGGGTCAGCTGGGAGTCGGCGCAGCGCGTCTTCCGGATCCCGCTCGCGGTCGCCGCCGTGGTGACGTTGGCGCTGGTGGTCTTCACCGGCGCCGACGATCACCTGTGGGCGCTGTCGCTCTTCGCCTTTGCCGCCTTCGCCCTGACCGGGCTGGCGCAGGAGTTCTGGACCGGGACCCAGGCCCGCAAGGAGCTCAGCGGCGAGCCGGGTCCGCAGGCGCTGGTCGGCCTCGTCTCCCGCAACCGCCGCCGCTACGGCGGCTACATCGTCCACATCGGCGTCATCGTCCTCCTGGTCGGGGTCGCCGGCTCGTCCAGCTTCCAGACCAACCGCGACGTCGAGCTGCGGCCGGGCGAGAGCACCACCGTCGACGGCCGCACGATCACCTACGTGAAGCCGACGATGGCGGTCGACGAAGAGAAGTTCACCTTCGGCTCGCTGCTGCGGATCGAGGAAGGGGGGGAGGTCGTCGGCTTCGTGCGGCCGAGCCGCCGCTTCTTCCGGCCGACCGGGCAGGCACCCGGCCCGATCAGCACCTACTTCGCCGGCGAGGCGACGAGCGAGGTCGGCTTACGGGCCGGGTTCTGGCACGACCTCTGGATCGCCGAGCAGCCGAACGTGGCCGAGGTCCAGCGCGGGGTACGGCTCGCCGACCAGGGCTTCAGCGCCTGCGTGCAGGGGGCGCCCGGGACGCCGGAGCAGTGCAAAGCGCTACGGGCGTTGATGCAGGCCGCCGCCGCCGACCCGTCGCTGCAGCCGCAGGCGTTCCGGCAGATCAGCCAGCTGCAGGGCCTGGCAGCCGAGCGGGTGGCGAAATCCTTCCTCACGACGACCGCGGCCTCGACCTTCAAGGTGATCGTCAACCCACTCGTCACCTGGATGTGGATCGGCGCCCTGATCGCCCTTGCGGGGGCGTTGATCGCGCTCTGGCCCTCGCGCGGCCGCCGCCGCGGCGCCCTCGTCCGCACCGAAACCGACGCCCGCAAGGAAGCGAAGTACCGGGAGATCCGCGACGCCGAGCTCGACCACGCCACCGGCAAGCTCTCCGACGAGGACTTCGCCTTGGTCGACGCCGAGCTGCGGCGCGAAGCGATCGAGATCCTCGATCGCGAGACCGGCGACGGGAGCGGGAACGGCGGCAGCAACGGCAACCGTGCCCACCCCCGCGAGCCCGAAAAGGTCGAGCAGGGCTAGACTTTCGGACCGTGTTCACGTTCTTCGCCGCCATCCAGGTGATCATCGCCATCGTCGTGATCTTCCTCATCCTCCTGCACTCGGGGAAAGACGCCGGTCTCTCCGGCGCCTTCGGCATCGGTGGCGCCGGCGGCAGCGGCGTCGGCGGCGGCTCGATGGTCGAGAAGAATCTCGATCGAGCCACGATCTTCTTCAGCATCCTCTTCGTGCTGAACACCATCCTTTTGTTGAAGATCTAGAACGGGTCCTCACTCTTCTCATGCGTCCGTTTCCCGCGGACACGTCACGCTGCCCTATGGCCCCCTTGACACGACCGGGATCTGTGTAAAGATAAGCGACGACTCGGGGGCCATTGACAAGGAGGGGCAGTGGAGGCGCACGCGGAGCACGTTCATCACCATCACCACCACGAAGACGTCGAGGTCAATCCCGCGGAGTGGACCGACGCCAAGCGCTACGCGTGGCTGCTCGGGATCGTCGTCCCGCTCTCGCCCTTCTTCGCCTGGTTCTACTGGTCGCTGACCGACTTCGGCGGCATGTGGTTCCTCGGACCGGTCCTCGTCTTCGTGGTCTTCCCGCTGCTCGACATGGCGATCGGCAGGGACTCGGTCAACCCGCCCGACAGCGTCCTCAAGTTCCTCGAGCAGGACGCCTACTACCGCTGGTGCACCTACCTCTTCATTCCGATCCAGTACGCCGGGCTGGTCTTCGCCTGCTGGATGTGGTCGAGCGGCGACCTCAACCTGGTCGAATCGATCGGGCTGGCGCTGACGATGGGCGTGGTCGGCGGGATCGCGATCAACACCGCCCACGAGCTCGGCCACAAGCGGGCCAGCTCGGAGAAGTGGCTGAGCCGCGTCGCCCTGGCCCAGACCGGCTACGGCCACTTCTTCATCGAGCACAACCGCGGCCACCACGTCAAAGTCGCCACCCCCGAGGACCCCGCCAGCTCGCGGCTGGGGGAGAGCTTCTGGGCCTTCCTGCCGCGCACCGTCACCGGCAGCGTCCGCTCGGCCTGGGAGATCGAGGCGGCCCGCCTCGACCGCCTCGGCCAGTCGCACTGGAGTCTCCACAACGACATCCTCGGAGCTTGGGCAATGACGATCGTTCTCTTCGCCGGCCTGGGAATAGCTTTCGGCGCGGTCGTCCTGCCCTACCTGGTGGTCCAGGCGGTGATCGGGTTCTCGCTGCTCGAGGTCGTCAACTACCTCGAGCACTACGGCCTGCTGCGGCAGAAGCGCGAGGACGGACGCTACGAGCGGTGCCGTCCAGAGCACAGTTGGAATAGCAACAACGTCGCCTCCAACGTGCTGCTCTACCACCTGCAGCGCCACTCCGATCACCACGCCAACCCGACCCGCCGCTACCAGGCGCTGCGCCACGTCGACGAGGCGCCGCAGCTGCCGACCGGCTACGCGGGGATGATCGTCCTCGCCTGGTTCCCGCCGCTCTGGCGCCGGGTGATGGACCCGCGCCTGCTCGACCACTACGAAGGCGACGTGACCAGGTGCAACATCCAGCCGCGGCGGCTGGGCCGGGTCCTCGAGCGCTACGGGCGGCCGCCGGCATGAGCGCCTGGCGCTGCCCCAGTTGCGGCTACGTCTTCGACGAGGAGGCCGGCCACCCGCGTGAGGGCTTCCCGCCGGGGACGCCGTTCAACGAGGTCCCGGACGACTGGGCCTGCCCCGACTGCGGCGTCCGCGACAAGATCGATTTCGAACCGGTCTCTGCCGACGCCTGACTGCCGCCGCTGGCACGATAAGGGGGATGTCGAACGGGAGGACCCCCTACCAGGAGGCGGCGCGGGAGCTGCTGCGCCAGACCGTCTTCGACGCCGCCCGTGAGCAGCTGGCGAGCCAGACGTGGTCGGAGATCACGATGGCCGACATCGCCAGCGGCGCCGGCGTCAGCCGCCAGACCCTCTACAACGAGTTCGGTAACCGCAACGAGTTCGGCTTCGCCTTCGTCATCCACGAGGCGGAACGGTTCATGGATGACGTCGAGAAAGCGGTGCTCGAGCACACCGACGACCCTCGCGCCGCGGTCTTGGCGGCGCTCGAGCACTTCCTGCGCACCGCCGGCGAGGATCCGCTGATCAGCATCCTCCTCAGCGACGATGGCACCGGCGGCATGCTGCCCTTCGTCACCACCCAGGGCCTGCCGGTGGTCCAGTGGGCCACCGCGCGGCTGACCTCTGTGATCGAGGATGGCTGGCCGGAGGCGCCGGAGACGGACGTGAAGCTGCTGGCCGAGGCGCTGGTGCGGCTCGCGATCAGCTACGTGACGACGCCGGGGGAGTCGGCGGAGGAGGCCGCCAAAGCCGCCTCGCAGCTGCTGGGCCCGTTCATCGACAAGGCCCTCGGGTCCGCCTCGTCGTGATGCTCTCGCCGCGGCTCGCCACCGTCGGGGTGCGGCCGCTGCAGACCGAGGACGCCGAGGAGCTGCACGCGTTGGTCGAGCGCAACCGCCAGCACCTGGCGCGGTGGATGCCCTGGGCGGCCGGCCAGGACCGCGAAGGGACCGAGCGCTTCCTCGCCGAGGCCGAGGAGCAGCTCGCTCGCGACGACGGCTTCCAGGCGGCAATCGAACCCGAGGGGGAGATAGTCGGCGTCGCCGGTTTCCACGCGATCGACCGGCTCAACCGCAATACCAGCCTCGGCTACTGGCTGGCCGCCGACGCGCAGGGGCGGGGGACGATGACCACGGTCGTCGGCGTCCTGCTCGACCACGCCTTCTACGAGTGGGAGCTGCACCGGGTCGAGATCCATTGCGCCCCCGAGAACAGCCGCAGCCGGGCGATCCCCGAGCGCCTCGGCTTTCGCGAGGAAGCCGTCCTGCGCGAGACCGAGCTGGTCGGCGGCCGCTACCTCGACAGCGTCGTCTACGGGTTGCTGGAGACGGAGTGGGGGCGGGACCGCAACCGATCTGGCTGAGCTGGGTTGTCGATGTCGATGAGGCTGGGGAGAAGACGATTCGCAACGGCGGGCCTGCTCGCGCTGGCTCTCGCGGCGCTGGTTCCGAGCGCGGCCACCGCAGCGGAGTGGTCGGTCGTCCAGCTGCCGTCGGGGGGCGTGAACGCCTCCTTCTACGGGATGTCCTGTCCAAGCGCCTCGCTCTGCGTCGCGGTCGGCGGCAACAGCGCGATCGCCGTCTCCACCGACCCGACCGGCGGCGCCTCGGCCTGGAAGATCGGCAAGCCGGGCGAGAGCTTCGAGGCCCCCGGGCTCGAAGGCGAAGTCACCTACGGCGGGGGCCAGATCCGCGGCGTCTCCTGCCCCACCGCCGGCCTCTGCGTCGCCGCCAGCCTCGACGGACGCTTCTACACCAGCACGGACCCCGCAGGCGGGCCATCCACCTTCAAGGTCGTCAAGCAGGCCGAAAGCGGGCCGAACATCCACATGCTCGGCGTCTCCTGTCCGTCGGCATCATTCTGCGTCGTCGTCGGCTACGGCGGCAAGGTGCTGACCTCCTCGGATCCGACCGGCGACACCACGGCCTGGACCGTCACCCAGCTGGCGCAGCCGGTCGACCTGCGCGGGGTCTCCTGTCCCTCGCCGAGCTTCTGCGTCGCGGTCGGCAACGAAGGCCAGATCGTCGCCAGTGACGATCCCACCGGCGGGCCCGAGGCCTGGCGGTCGCTGGGGGCGCCCGGCGGCGAAAGCTCGCTCAACGGCATCTCCTGCCCCGGCACCGGCCTCTGCGTGACCGGCAACGCCGGCAGGATCCTCACCGCCTCGGCGCCGGGCAGCGCCGGGGGCTGGAACGCCTTCGACGCCGGCACCGGCCTGCCGGTCACCGGCGTCTCCTGTCCTGCGATATCCGCCTGCGTCGCGATCGACAACAACGCCGACGTGCTCGCCTCGATCGATCCCGACGGGGGAGAAGGGGCGTGGTCGTTCCAGAACGTGATCCCGTTCGGCGGCGAAGACGGCAACGCGATGTACGGGATCTCCTGCCCGACCGCCTCTTTCTGCGCCGCCGCCGGTCAGCACTATCAGCTGATGACCTCGACCGATCCCTTCGCCGTCCAGAAGCCGCAGTCGCCGATCCGCGGCGGAAAGCGACCCCGCGTCGTCATCACCCGCCACCCGGCGAAACGAATCGACATGAAGAAGGGCGGGGCAAAGGCCACCTTCCGCTTCCGCGGGATCGGCAAGGTGGTCAAGTTCCAGTGCAAGCTGCGGGGCCATCGCTACCGGGCCTGCAAGCCGCCGAAGCGCTACCGGGTTCGCAAGGGGAAGACCTTCTTCCGCGTTCGAGCGATCGGGCCCGGGGGAGTCAAGGGACCGCCCGCGACCTACCACTTCCGGGTTGGGGCTCCGACCGAGCGGTCGCCAGTGCCCTCCTGTGACAACGCCGCGCCCGGAGAGCCCTGCATCAACGCGTAGCGGGCAGGGGTTGACTTGCGCGCCCGACCGCTTAGGGTCGTTTGGGTACTGATGGATATCTGAGCATCCTGGAGGTCCCGATGGCTGACCGTAAAAGCTCGCGCAGCGGCTTGCCGTACCACCCCTTGGTCGAAGCGCTCGCTTCGGACCCGAACCAGGCGACGAAACGGGCGACCAGGCTGTTCGGTTTTCCAGGCCCGGCAGCCGACGCGAACTCAACTCGTCTTTGGCTTGACCTTGACCTGAGTAGCTACGTCGACGTCCCCGACGACGCGATCCTGCACAGCCAGGCGCTGGACGACGACCGGGGGACGATCCTCTGGGTCGATCCGGATGCGCGCCTCGAGTACTCCGGCGCCAGGCCGCACGAGGTCCAGGCGAAGTTCCTCGGCGGCGCGATCACCGAGTCGAACCTCGGATGCCCAGCGCGCAGCGTGGTTCCGATGGCCTTCGCGGAGCGGGGCGAAGTCACCTGGACCGACAACCCGATCTGCCTCCTGCCGCAGTCGCTGACGGCACGGGAATGCCACACCCGTGAGTGCAGATCCGTGGAGTGGCTCTGCCCGCCGGTCGAAACCACCGACCTGCCCTGCCCGAGCTGGAACACCCGCTGCGAACCCGCGTAGAAGGGCAAAAAAAGTTCTTGACTTGAGGCTCCGCCGTCGCGTAGGTTGATCAGTACTTCTCAATACTTCTAAAAACACTGGAGAGTTTTTATGGCGGAACAGAAACGCTCGGGACGGAACAAAGGCGTGCCGTACCACCCCCTCGTCGAAGCCCTCGCTTCCGACCCGAACCAACCGCCGAAATCCGCGACGAGGCTGTTCGGGTTCCCTGGGCCCGCGGCCGACTCCAAATCGACGCGCCTCTGGCTCGACGAAGAGCTGAGCAGCTACGTCGACGTCCCCGACGACGCGATCCTCCACAGCAGGACCCTGGATGACGACGCCGGCACGATCCTCTGGGTCGACCCGACCGCGACGCTCACCCACTCCGCTCCCCGGGCCCAGGAGGTCCAGGCTGAATTCCTCGGCGGCGCGATCGCCCAGCGCAACCTTGCCGGAGCTCCGGCTGCCGGGCTGGGCACCCTCGAAAGGACGATCGCCACCGTCTGCCGACCCACGCTCGCCCGCACGGTGTGCGTGCCGCCCACCGACCTGATCGCCTGTCGTGTCAGTTACAACATCCCCTGCGTAACGCACAACCTGCCCTGCCCGTCACGCGGTTTCGCCTGCATTTCGGTCAACGCGCCCTGTCCGACCGACCCGGCGCTCTGCGACCCGATTCACACGCTTCGCTGCATCAGCCAGGCGGTCCCCTGCGTCGAGACGACGATCCAACCCGAATCGATCGGCGGGTGCCCGACTCCCCGGACCGAAATCCGGACGGTCGACACGCCGATCATCAACCAGATCGGCCCGTTCCGGCCGCAGCGGTAGACGCGATCGGGTCCGGCAGCGGGTGCTCGGGCATGAGGAGGTCGCCGGCTACCTGCTGCGCCGCGGCCTGCTGAGTGCAGAGGCGGTGGTGGGCGGCGGGGTCGTGATCCGCGAGGTCTCGAGCCGCAACCGCAACTTCGCGGTCGAGGTCGACGGCCACCCCTCCTACCTGTTGAAGCAGGGGCGCTCCGCGGAAGGCGCCGCGACCGTCGCCCGCGAAGCCGCCGTGCTCGAGGAGGTGGCCTCGAGGGGCGAGGAGGTGAAGGCCCGCCTGCCGGGGGTCGTCGGCTACGACACGGGCGAGGGCGTCCTGGTGCTGGATCTGCTGCGGGGGGCAGAGGACCTGCGCACGCGGCAGACCCGACAGGAGGTCTTTCCGGAGCACCTCGGCGAGCAGCTCGGAAATTCCCTCGGCACCCTGCACCGGGAGATGCGGGAGACCTACCCGCAGGCACCGACGCCGTGGGTGCTCTCGATCCACCGCCCCGACACCGGCGTCTTCCGCGACGCCAGTGCGGCGAACCTCGAGCTGATCGGGATCGTCCAGAACGCCGAGGGGGTTGGGGAGCGGCTCGACGAGCTGCGCCGGGGCTGGCGGGTCGAGACCCTGATCCACCAGGACGCCAAGTGGGAGAACTGCCTGGTCGCCGAGGATGACCGTCTCTTCTTGGTCGACTGGGAGCTGGCCGTGGCAGGCGATCCGCACTGGGACCTCGGCACCGCATTGAGCCAGTACCTCAGCAACTGGCTGTTCTCGATCCCGGCGCTCGGCGGCGAGCCCCCTGAGCGGTTTCCGGCGCTTGCCCGCTTCCCGCTGGACGCGATGAAGCCGGCGATCCGGGCCTTGTGCGAGGGGTATGCGCGCGCCAGCGACGACCAGCCGCTGCTCGCCGACGAGCCGCTCCGGCGCACGGTCTCCTACGCTGGCGCGCGCCTGATCCAAAGCGCGTTCGAGGCCTCTCAGTTCGACCAGCGGTTGAACAGCGCTGCGATCCTGCACCTGCAACTGGGGTCGAACCTGATGCAGCGCCCCGCCGTCGCGGCGGAGCAACTGCTCGGCCTCGCGGCGGCGCCGGCATGAGTCTCCATCGGCGGGTGGTCGAGGCCGCGTTCGAAGCGCTGCGGATCGAGACCCCGACCAGCTTCTCCTGGTACGGCGAGCCGGTGGCGCCGTTGCCGGCCGAGGCGATCGCGCAGATGGGCGACGAGGCTGCCCGGGCCTACCTCCGCGACCGCCTCCAGGGGCAGCTCTACGGCAGCTTCTACTGCACCGGACGGGCTGTGCCCATGCAGGCCAGCCGCGTTGCCGCTCGCCCCCACGGCGCCTCGGGCTTCATCGATTCCCTGTCGCGGGCGAACCAAGGGACGGGCAGTCGGGAGCGGGGGTGGAAGGTGGTGCGCATCGAAGACGACGGGCGGCTCGTCGTGCGGCGGCACGCGCTCAGCCTCTGGGTGCGCCCCGAGGAGGTCAGCAACGGAGAGCTGCGGCCCGATGCCGAGGTGAGCGTACGGATGCCGCCCGAGCTGCTGCGCCTCTCACCCGGCTTCTACATGGCGCTCGGCAACGAGGATCTGGGCGGCCAGGGGTCCCTCGTCCGGCATTACTGGCACCTGAGCAGTCGCGGGGGAGAGGCCCTGGTCGCGGCCGGCACGCGCCTCCTCAACGAAGCGGGCCTGCCGTTCCGCCTCAAGGTCCTGATCGACCCCGACCTCTACAGGCGCTGCGACGCCGGCGTGCTCTACACGCCCAAGCGGCTGGGGGCCGAGGTGGCCGAGCTGCTGCCGGCGGTGCGGGCCGCGGTCGCCCAGCACCTGCGGCCGGGGACGCCGGCGCTGACGAAGCCCCTCGGCGAAGGCATCGGGGTGGCCGAGGATCCGCCCGGCGGCGAAAGCTTCGGGATGGACCGCTGTGGGTTGCTGGCCGAGGCGATGGTGCGGGCCTTCGAGCTCGGCCGGGAGACGCGGGAGGAGCGGCTGACGCTGGTCGAGGAGGCATTCGCCGAGCGCGGGGTCGACTTCGAGCGGCCGTACCTGAACGCCGATTCGGCCGACGAGTACGAGCCGATCCGGTGAGCGACGACCTCTATCTCGGCGCCGCGCTGCGCCTTGGCCGCGAGGTTGCCGCGGCGGCGGTCTGGAGCGGCGGGCGCTGCTCCTGGGTCGGCGGGATGCCCGACGACGGACCGGCTGGAACGATCCTGATGACCTACGCCTCCTTCGGTCCCGATCTCTACGGCGGCACCGCGGGGGTGGGGCTCGTTCTCGCCGAGCTCTTCGACGCCGGCGGCGAGGAGGAGGACGAGCTGCGGCGAGTCGCGCTGGGAGCGCTCGAGCACGGGCTCAGCCGGGCGGAGGAGGTTGCCTCGCCCTCGCGCCTGGGGGCCTACGGCGGGCAGCTCGGCATCGCCCTCTGCGCGGCGCGCGCCGGGAGGCTGCTGGGCGAGCCGTCCCTCGTCGAGCGCGCGGAGGAGCTGGTCGCGGGGCTCGACTACGAGGCCGAGCCGGTCGAAAACGACCTGATCGCCGGTCGCGCCGGCGGCATCCTCTGCCTGCTCGCGCTGCGCGAGCTGGGCGTCGCCGAGGCGACGCGCGAGCGAGCGACGATCCTGGGTGAGGGCCTGCTGGCCGCTGCCGATTGCGATGGAGATGGCTGGTCCTGGCCTTCCTTCTCTTCTCCGCAGAGCCGCAACCTGACCGGACTCTCCCATGGCGCCGCCGGGATCGGGGTCGCACTGCTGGAGCTGCATCGGCTTGGCGGCGAGGCGAAGTTCCGGGCCGCGGCCGAGGAGGCATTCGGCTACGAGCGCTCGCTCTTCGACCCGCAGGTTCGCAACTGGCCGGACCTGCGCGAGCACGTCCTGCGCGACTGGCCGACCGACGCCGCGCCCCCCTGCACGACGCTCTGGTGCCACGGCGCTCCGGGCATCGCCCTCTCGCGGCTGCGGGCCTGCGAGCTCGGCGACCGCAACGGCTGCGAGGCGGAAGCGCGCGTCGCTCTCGAGACCACCGCGGCATCGCTTCGCCACCAGCTCGATTCGGGCAACTACTCGCTCTGCCACGGCCTCGCCGGCAACGCCGAGGTCCTCGCCGAGGGGGCGGCTCTGTTCGAGGAAGAGCCGGCTCTCGTCCACGAGGTAGCCACCGCCGGCATCGAGCGCTACCTGGAAGGCGAGGCTCCGTGGCCGCTCGGCGTCCACGACGGCCAGACCGACAGCCTCCTGCTGGGCCGCGCCGGAACCGCCTACTTCTACCTGCGCCTGCACGACCCGGAGCGGCCTTCGGTTCTGCTGCTGCGCCCGGAGTCTTTCGGCTGACGGTGCGCTATCGCGATGGGATCATGTCCCATGCGCCCGAACCCGCTCTTTGCCTCCGAGGATCCGGATCTGGTGCGCCAACTGGTGCGCGAGCACCCCTGGGGGACCCTGGTAACCGCGACCGGCGCCGGCCTCGCCGCGTCCCATTATCCGCTGTTGCTCGACGAGGAGGCCAGTGGCCTCACCCTGCTCACCCACCTCGGCCGCCCCGATGACGAGGTGCTCGAGATCGACCGCGGCGAAGTCCTGGTCATCGTCCAGGGCCACCACGGTTACATCTCGCCGGGCTGGTACGCGCCGCAAGAGCGCAAGGTCCCGACCTGGAACTTCACCGTCGCCCACCTCCACGGCACGCCGCAGATCCTCGACGAGGAGGAGAACCTCCGGGTCCTCACCCGCCTCGTCGACCACTTCGAGCGCCGCCGTGACGAACCCGCCCGCCTCGAGCCAGAGTACGCCGCCCCGATCGCCAAGGGCACCGTCGGCCTCCGCATCCCGATCGACCGCTTCGAGATCAAGCGCAAGCTGAGTCAGAACAAAGACGAGGAGACGCGGCGGAGCGTGATCTCGGCGCTGCGTGAGGAGGAGCCATACCGGCACCCGGCCCTGGCGGATGAGATGGAGGAAGAGCTGCTCAGCCGAGGTAGCTGACCAGCCGCCGCGGCCGTTCCTCGAACCCGTGGCGGCGGTAGAAGGCGAGAGCCTCCTCCCGCTCCGGTTTGGTGGTGACCTCCAGGCGCTTGCAGTCTCGCTCCTCCGCGAGCTGTCGAAGGGCGCGCAGGAGCGCGGTCGCCGCCCCCAGGCGGCGAGAGGTGTCGCTCGTAACCAAAGCGGTAATCCTGCAGGTCGGCTGCTCCTGCTCCAGGACCTCGATCAAGTGGAAGGCGAGAAGCGCCACGACGGCTTCCGCATCCTCGGCGACCAGAACCCCTGCCTGCTCCGAGTCGATCAGCCGTCCGAGGCGCGAGGACACCCCGTCGGCGTGGCTCGGATATCCGAGCTCCGAAAGCAGCGCCGCGACGGCGTGCGCATCGGCGGAAGTCGCGTCGCGGATCTTCACATCATGCGGCTGAGAGGAGTCGAACCTCCACGGGTGTTTCCACCCACAAGGCCCTCAACCTTGCGCGTCTACCAGTTCCGCCACAGCCGCTCGAGGGCGCTCGATTCTAGATGTTTGCGTGCGGGGGGAGGGCGCAGGTTGCGGGTGTCCGGGGGAGGCGGTAGCCTTGCGAACAAGTGTTCGAAGGCAATTTGCGGCTCTTTGACCCTGAAGCGGGAGCGGACGAAATCGGAACGACGATGGAACTGGATCTGACCAAGAGGCAGAAGGAGATCTTCGACTTCATCCGCAAGTACGCGGCGAAGACCGGTTACCCGCCGACGGTGCGGGAGATCGGCAAAGCGGTCGGCCTGCACTCGTCCTCGACGGTCCACGCGCACTTGGCCAACCTGGAGAAGCTGGGGCTGGTCAAGCGCGATCCTTCGAAGCCACGGGCGATCGAGCTGCTCTACGAGAAGGCGAAGCGGACGATCAGCTCGGAAGGCGGCCTGCCGCTGGTCGGCCAGGTCGCCGCCGGCGAGCCGATCCTGGCCGAAGAGAACATCGAGGAGTACCTCGAGGTGCCGGACGTGATCGGCGG
>Ga0190269_10000256_pt1 | contig 28534 bp, 26 predicted proteins | sample Popmic249IS_FD_133749 | JGI IMG/M metagenome (GOLD analysis project Ga0190269, IMG submission 133749) | Populus adjacent soil microbial communities from riparian zone of Blue River, Arizona, USA - 249 IS | ecosystem: Environmental > Terrestrial > Soil > Riparian zone | place: USA: Arizona... | reverse complement strand
GCGCGCTCGGTCCGCTCGGCCGCGCGGCTCGGGCGCCCCATCGTCGGCTCCTCCTGATTGTCGCTCCGACAAACAATAGATCACTCACGAACGGGGTTTCCCATGGTGTTGCCCGAGCCGCGGCTCTCCTTCGCCTTCGAGGCGCGCGTGGACGTCGCCGACTCCTTGCACGTCGGCCGGGGGCCGGGCGAGGTGCTCATGTTCACGCCGATCACCGGCGGCACCGTGGACGGCCCCCGGCTGCGCGGCACAGTGCTGGCCGGCGGCGGTGACTGGTCGACGACCCGGGGGTCCTGCACCGAACTGGACGCCCGCTACCTGCTCCGGGCCGAAGACGGCGCGGTGATCGACGTCGTCAACCGCGGCTTCTGGCGCGCCTCATCCGAGGTGGACGCGCGGGTGGAGGCCGGCGAGGACGTGCCGGAGACCGAGTACTACTACCGCACCAGCCCGGTGTTCCGCACCGATCACGCGGACCACCGGTGGCTCACCGAGTCGGTGTTCGTCGGGCTGGCCCGCGGCGAGCGTGGCCGGGTGTGCATCCGCTTCTTCGAGGTGCGGTGATGCGGATCGTCCGAACCGGGCCCGGGCCGCTGTCGCCCGACGCCACCCAGTACATGGTGCGGATGCGGGACGGCGTCCGGCTCGCCACCGACGTCTACCTGCCGGACGGCGACGTGGCGCCGGGGCCGACGATCCTCACCCGGCTGCCCTACGACAAGACCGGCGAGTACACGTTCATGCCGCAGGTCGCCGCGTACTTCACCGCGCGCGGCTACCGGATGGTGGTCCAGGACGTGCGGGGCAAGTTCCGCTCCGAGGGCGAGACGCTGCTCTTCGTCAACGAGGCCTACGACGGGTACGACACGATCGACTGGGTCGTGCACCAGGACTGGTCGGACGGGATCGTCGGCACCTGGGGCGATTCCTACTACGGCTTCACCCAGTGGGCGGCGGTCTCCACCGCCCACCCGGCGCTGCGCGCGATGGTTCCCCGGGTCACCGGGACGCGGCTGGGTGAGCTACCGGTGCCCGCCCCCGGTGCCCGGACGCACGACGTCGAGATGTCGGTGCACCGGTTCTATCCGCTCTCCTACTTCCACGACCGGGACGTCCTGGAGTGGGAGCTGGACTGGTCCCGGCGGCCGCTCGCGGCGGGCGTCGAGGAGTTCTTCGCGACGGTCGGCAGCCGGTCGGCCTCCTACGACCTGTGGTTCCCGCACCCGGTGCCGCTGCGGCGGTTCCCGGCAGGCAGCCCGTTCGACGCGCCCGCCGTGCCGGTGCTGCTGACGATCGGCTGGTGGGACAATTGCGCGCCGTGGCAGTGGGCCGACCACCGGGAGCTGGCCAGGCGTCCGGCGTGGGCGCGGAACGAGTACCTGCTGCTGGAAGCGATCGACCACGAGAACACCTCGCACTTCGAACGGGACGCGCCGCTGCCTGCGACGAAGTCGGAGGCCGTGATGCGCCGCTACCTGCAGCCGGCGGTCGAGTTCTTCGACGTGTTCCTGCGCGGACGCGACGGGGACGTTCCCCGGGTCCGCTGGCAGCTGGCGAACTCCGGCGACGCGTCGCTGCGGGTGGCCGCGTCCTGGCCGCCTCCGGAGGCACGGGAGCTGACCTGGACCGCGAGCGGCGCGGCGGCCGCGACCGGACCGGCCCCCGGCGGCACCCTGGTGGCCGACGGCGCGCCGGTGGCCGGCGCGGTCGCCGGGGCCGAGGAGGCGACGTGGGTGCACGACGCTGCGGATCCGGTGCCGTCGCCGGTCGGCAACCCGTTCGCGTTCCTGGCCGAGAACCCGGACGAGCGGCACGCCGCCGACCGCGCCGACGTACTGGTGTTCACCGGCGCTCCGCTGACCGAGCCGCTCGACCTGGTGGGGCCGGTCGCGGTGCACGCCACGGTCGGCTCGGACGGCCCGGAGATGGATCTGTTCGCCCGGCTGCTCGACGTCGCGCCGGACGGCGGTGCCCGGCTGATCGCCCGCGGCCAGCAGACGATCCTCGAACCCGGGGACGCGTTCGGCGTCGAGCTGGACCTGGGGCACACCGGCTACCGCGTCCCCGCCGGGCACGCGTTACGGCTCACGCTGGCCAGCAGCGACGCCCCGGAGTTCGTCCCCGCGCCCGGTACCGGCGAGCACCGCTGGCTCGCCGCCTCCACCGTCCCCAACCGGCAGCGCGTGCGGCTCGGCGGCCCCGACGGCGTCCGGCTGCACTGCACGGTCCTGCCGACCCCCTGACCCGAACGGGAACCGCCCCATGGACACCTCCGCCATCACCCACCTGACCGCCGTCGGGATCGCCGACGCCGTCCGCGGTGGCACGCTCACCGCCGCCGCGGTCGTCGACGCCCACCTGACCCGGATCGCGGCGGTGAACCCGGACGTCAACGCCGTGACCGTGGTGCTCACCGACCGGGCCCGCGAGGCCGCGGCCGCGCTCGACTCCCGGATCAGCCGCGGCGAGAACCCCGGCCCGCTGGCCGGCGTGCCGATCTCGGTGAAGGAGAACATCGACCTCACCTGGTCGGCGACGACGTCCGGCCTGCCGTGCTACGCGGGTCTCGTCCCGCGGTCGAACGCCACGTTCGTGCAGCGGGCGCTCGACGCCGGCGCGATCCCGGTCGCCCGCGGCAACATGCCCGACGTCGGGCTGCGCTGGGACACCGACAACGACCTGTTCGGACGGACCAGGAACCCGTGGGACGCCTCCCGGGTACCGGGCGGGTCCAGCGGCGGCGACGCGGTCGCGGTGGCCACCGGCATGGTCGCCGCCGGGCTCGGCAACGACTACGGCGGCTCGCTGCGGCTGCCCGCACACGCCGCCGGGGTCGTCGCGCTGCGCCCGTCGGCGGGCCGGGTCACCGCCCCGTCCCGGGACGTCGCCGAGCCGGTGCCGCTGTCGCTGCAGGCGTTCGCCGTGAACGGGCCGCTCGCCCGGTCGGTCGACGACCTCGACGCGCTGTTCGGCGTCGTGCACGGCGCCGACGACCGGGACCCGCTGAGCGTCACCGTGCCGCACCCGGCCGCCTACGACGGGCCGCGCCGGGCGGCGGTCACCGTGGACCCGGCCGGGTGGGGCGTCGAGCCCCAGGTGGCCGACGCCGTCCGCCGCGCCGCCGATGCGCTGAGCGCCGCCGGGTGGGAGGTCGAGGAGGCCGAGCCGCCGCTCGTCGAGCGCGCCGCCGTGCTCTGGCGGCAGCTCTCGGCGACCGAGATGGCACCCGCGCTGTTCACCCCCGGGGTGTTCCCGGGGCCGCTCTCCGCCGGCACCGTGCAGTACTTCCGCGACAACGTGGCCGGTGTCGAGCTGCTCGACACCTCGGCGGCGTACCAGGCGGCCTGGGCGGAGCGGTTCGCGATCGCGTCGGCGTGGCGGGCCTTCTCCGCCCGGTACCCGGTCGTGCTCGGCCCGGTGGTGACCGAGCGGATGCCACTCGTCGGCTACGACCTGAGCGGCCCGGAGGCGGTCACCGCGCAGTGGCGGTCGCACCGGCTGCTGGTGATCGCGAACTTCCTCGGCCTGCCTGCGGTGGCGGTACCCACCGGGGTGGTGGACGGCGCGCCACAGGGCGTCCAGGTGATCGCCGGGCTGCACCGGGACCACGTCGCGCTGGCCGCGGCCAGGGCGATCGAGGCCGCCGGCACTCCGCTCACCCCGATCGATCCGCGGTAGGCCGGTCGCGCCGCCCGTCAGGCGCGGGGCGGCGCCACGCTGTCGCGGACGACCAGCTCGGTCGGGAGCAGGACGTGCGGCACCTCGCCCGATCCGCCGTCCGCCGACCGGCCGAGCGCCGCGGTGAGCGCTTCGGCCGCGACCCGGCCCTTCTCCGGGACGTTCTGCCGGACGGTCGTCAGCGTCGGGCGGAACGTCCCCGCGAGCGGGTGGTCGTCGAAGCCGACCACCGAGAGGTCTTCCGGCACCCGCATACCCAGGTCGTTCGCGGTCCGGATGAACCCGAACGCCAGCACGTCGGAGAAGCACAGCACCGCGGTCGGCGGATCCGCCCGGTCGAGCAGCAGCCGGGCGGCCTCCCGCGTGCGCTCGATCGAGTCGTCGAGCTGCCGCACGGCCATGGGCTCCAGCCCGGCGGCACCCAGCGCCTCCGTCCACCCGGCCAGCCGCTCCCGGGAGGCGAATCCGGAGATCATCTGCTCGGCGACCGCGTCGAGGTCGTCGATGAGGCCGTGCGGCCCGCGGATCCCGGACAGGGCCAGGCCGATCCGCCGGTGCCCGAGGTCGATGAGGAGCTGCGCGGCGGCCCTGGCACCGGCGCGGTCGGCGACGTTCACGCTCGGGACGTCGTCGACCACGTCCTGGTCGATGAAGACCATCGGCAGCCGTCGACGCTGCAGCCAGTCGACGGCCGGCGTCTCCGGGTCGCAGGAGTAGACCAGGACGCCGTCCATCGCCACGTCGCGCGCGGGGACGATGTCACCGGTGCCCGAGGCGCTGAGCAGCGTCAAGGCCAGCCCGGTCGGCTTGAGCCCCTCGGCGATCGCGCCGAGCAGCTGGGTGGAGACCTGGTCGTTGAACGCGAAGCCGAGCGACTCGCTGAGCAGGAATCCGACCGCACCGGTGGTGCCCTTGGCCAGCGCCCTGGCCGACGGGTCCGGGCCGACGTAGCCCAGGTCCTGCGCGGCCGCCATGATGCGGGCGCGCAGCGTCGGGGAGAGCTGATCGGGGCGGGAGAACGCGTTCGAGACCGTCATCCGGCTGACGCCGACCCGGTCAGCGATCGTCTGCAAGGTCACCCGCGCCACGCTGCCACCGCCTTCCGCCGCTCCACCGTAGCCGGTGGCGTCGGCGGGCCGCGCGGTGCGGGACTCGGAGGTCCCGCGCGGCGGAGCCACGGATCCGCTCTCAGGGACCGCCATGAGAGCGGATCCGTGGCCGTTCGGGGGCCCGGCGGTCAGGCCGTGGCGCACGGCGCACAACCAGCCACCGGTCCGGACTGCGCCGACCGGGTGGCTCCGCCGGTCCGCGCCGAGCGTGCGGCCGCTCCACGGCCGGAGGCACTGCCTGCCGACTGCGCACGGGCCGTCGACGACGCGCGGGCCGCGGCCTGCGGGCGGTACTGGGTACCGGAGGCGCTCCCGGCGGGCTGGTGGGCGCTCCGGGCTGGGGCGAGGCGGCCCGCGCTCGAGCGGGCGCGCAGGGCCAGGCCGAGGCGCCGCAGGCCCTCGGCGGTGCGGCGCCGGCGGGAGGGGCGGACCGCCTCGGCCGGGGCGTCCAGGCGGCCGGCGGACATCCGCTGCTCGTCGGCGTAGCGGGCGAGGGAGAAAGCGGCGATGTGCTCCATGACGACTCCTCGGGTCTATACCGGTAAAGCGCTGTGTGCTTTACCGGTATAGCACCTCTTGGCTATACCGGTAAAGCCCTTACCGGTGAAGTTCACCGCCGGGCAACCCGGGAAGCCCGGTTCAGTCGGCCAGGCCGGCGCGGAACGCGACGATCGCCAGCTGGACCCGGTTGGTCGCGGCGAGCTTCTCGAACAGGTGCGTGACGTGGCTTTTCACGGTCGCCTCGCTCATGTGCAGGCGGGCGGCGATCTCCGCGTTCGTGGCGCCGCGTCCGATCTCGACGAGCACTTCCCGCTCGCGACCGGTCAGGCCGTCGAGCCGGGTGAGGGCCTCCCGGCGGCGGCGCGTCCGGTCGTCGGCGGTGACCCGGGCGATCACCTGCCGGGTGACGCTCGGCGAGAGCATCGCGTCGCCGGCCGCGGCGAGCCGCACCGCCCGGATCAGCTCGGTCGGCGGAGTGTCCTTTAGCAGGAATCCGCCCGCGCCGGCGGCCAGCGCGCGGAACACGTCGTCGTCCGTGTCGAACGTGGTGAGCACGACGACCGCGGGCGGGTGCGGCCGGGCCCGGAGCGCGGCGGTGGCGGCGACTCCGTCCATCCGCGGCATCCGGACGTCCATCAGGACGACGTCCGGGCGGTGCCGCCCGACCGCCTCGATCGCGGCCCGGCCGTCCTCCGCGTCGCCGACCACCGTGAGGTCGTCGGTGGTCTCCAGGATCAGCCGGAGCCCCGCCCGCACCAGCGCCTCGTCGTCGACGAGCAGTACCGAGATCACCGGGCCTCCGCACCCTGCACGGGCTCCGCGGGATCCGGGTCGGGCGCGAGCCACGGCACGGTGGCCCGCAGCTCCCAGCCCTCACCGGCCGGGCCCTCACCGGCCCACCCCTCACCGGGCGGGTCCTCGCCGACCGGGCCGGCCTCGAGAGTGCCGCCCACCAGCCGCAGGCGCTCGCCGAGCCCGACCAGGCCGGAGCCGGAGCCGGGCAGGTCCAGCGGCGATCCGGCCGACGCGTTACGGACGGACACCGCCACCAGCGGACCGTCCCGGGTCACCCGCACGGCGACCGCCGCTCCCGGCGCGTGTTTCCGTGCGTTCGTCAGCCCCTCCTGCACCACCCGGTGGACCACCCGCTCCGACGCGGCGGGCAGCTCCCCCGCCGTGTCGTCCAGCGTCACGCGCTGCCCGGCCGAGACCGCGTCGGCCACCAGCGACCGCAGGTCCACGAACGACTCCTCGTCGCCCCGCAGGTCGCCGAGGACGATCCGCAGCTCGTGCAGCGCCTCCCTGGCGGTCACCCGGATCAGACCGGCTCCTTCGCGGACGCGTGCCGCACCGGCGTCGGCGGTCAGCTCCAGCGCTCCGGCGTGCAGCGCGATGAGCGAGACCTTGTGCGCGAGGACGTCGTGCATCTCACGGGCGATGCGGGCCCGCTCGGCGGCCCTGGCCCGGTCGTCACGGAGCACCCGCTCGACGTCGGCCCGCTCGGCCCGTTCCCGCCAGGCGTCCTGGAGGGTCCTGCGGGTGGCGACGTGCACGCCGACCCCGAGCGTCGCCGCGGTGCCTACGGCGGCGTAGAGGGCGTCCGACCAGGACAGCCGCCCCGCGTCGATCCACGACCAGCCGGCCGTACCGGCCCAGCCGACCGGCACCAGCCAGCCCGCCGCGCGGCGGGACGCGTACGCGCCACCGGCGTAGAGACCGACGAGCAGCGGCCCGGGATTTCCCGAGAGCGCGTAGCCGACCGCACCGGCGACGACCGCGACCACCGGGCTGCGGCGACGCCACCACTGCGCCGTGCTCGCCGCGACACCGCCCACCGCGATCACCGGCGCCGGCAGCACCGACCAGGGCGTCTTCACGGCCAGCGCGGTGAGGAACAGGCAGCAGACGACGAGCGTCAGGTCGGTGACCCGGGGATCGCCGAGCCGTCGCCGCCACCTTCCCATGGAAGGCAGCGTAGGGGCGCGACACCCCGGCTCACCTGCCACTCGGGTCGAGAGTGCGCTCCGACTTTCGTCGGAGACCGCCGCCGACCGCGCGCCGATGTGGCAGGTACGGCGCCGACGCGACGCTGAGCGCCGACCCACTCGACGCCCCGAGGAGAGTGCCCGTGCTCCCCGCCAGTGACCCCCGATCCGATTCCACGACGGACGAATCCCCTCCCCCGCTCTCCGATCGGCCGGCCCGGCCCGACCGCTCCGGCGCGCCGGGCCGGGCCGGCGCGGTCGGGCGGCTCCGGCGAGCGGCGCTGGTGGTCGCGCTCGTGGGTGCCGCGCTCGTCGTCGGCGCCACCGGTGACCCCTCGCCGGCGCAGGCCGCCCCGCCGACGTGCGCTCCGGCCGCGGCCCCCGCCGGCTACTTCGACGCCGCCGTGCCGGGCCTCCTGGCCGCCGAGGAGATCCCCGGGGCCGTGGTGTCGGTGGTGTCCGGCACCAAGACCGTGTTCACCCGCGGCTACGGCCGGGCGGACGTCGCGGCCGACGTGCCGATGGACGCCGACCGGTCGCTCGTGCGCATCGCGTCGATCACCAAGTTGTTCACGGCGACGGCCGTGATGCAGCAGGTCGAGGCCGGCCGACTCGACCTGGACGCGGACGTGAACACCTACCTCACCGACTTCCGGATCCCGCGCACGTACCCGGCGCCGATCACGCTGCGGCACCTGCTCAACCACACCGCGGGGTTCGAGGACCGGATCATCGGCACCGGAGCGCGGCGGGCCTCGGACGTCGTTCCGCTCGGCGAGTACCTGGCCGAGAACATGCCGGCGCGGATCCGCCCGCCCGGAGTCGTCCCGGCGTACTCGAACTACGGCGCGGCGCTGGCCGGGTACGTGGTGACGGTGGTCAGCGGCGAGCCGTACGACGGGTACGTGCGGCGGCACGTGCTCGAGCCGCTCGGAATGGCGCACAGCACCGCGTCGGAGCCGGTGCCGGCCGCGCTCGCCGGGGACCTGGCCCGCAGCTACGGCGACGACGGTGCGGTGCCGTTCACGTTCGACCAGCTGGCGCCGGACGGGTCGATCAGCGCGACGGCGTCGGACCTGGCGCGTTTCATGAGCGCGCACCTCGACCGGGGCGGGCGCATCCTGCGACCGGCGACGGCGGCGCAGATGCACCGCCGCTCGTTCGCCGCCGACCCGCGGATCGGCGGCTACGCGGTCGGGTTCATGGACCGGACGATCAACGGGCACCGCGTGCTGATGCACGACGGCAGCTGGGAAGGGTTCGGCAGCGCGCTGGTGCTGGTGCCCGACTGCCGGCTGGGCCTGTTCGTCTCGCTGAACTCCGCCGACGGGTTCGAAGCGCTGGGCGAGATCGTCAACGGGTTCCTGGACCGGTTCGCGCCGGGGTCGGCGCCGGCGACCGCGCGGTCGGACTCGCCACGCTCCGCCCCTCCGCCCGCCGGGTTCTACGCGCCGACCCGGCGCAACGTCTCCGGCTTCGAGAAGCTGCTCACGCTGCTCGGTCCGGCGCGCCTGACGGTGACCGACTCCGGGTCCGTCCGCTTCAAAGGCAAGATCTGGACGCCCCAGGGCGACGGTTCCTACCGCCACGAGGACGATCACCTGGTCACGGTGGCCGGAGCGGACGGCGCCCGGTACCTGGCGACCGACGGGCCGGTGTACCAGCGGCTCAGCTGGTGGGCGACGTTGCCGTTCAACCTCGCGGTGCTCGGTGGGTTCGCGGTCGTGGCACTGAGCGCGCTGGTGGTGCCGTTCGGAGCGGCGTGGCGGCGGGTGCGGGGCCGTCCCGGGCGCTCGAACCGTCCGTGGCGGGCCTCGCGGGCGATGGCGGCCGGGGCGGCGCTGCTCGGGCTGGGTTTCCTGGTCGGGGTGGCGGCCGCCCTGTTCGGCGACACCAGCGACTTCATCTACGGCGCACCGCTGAGCTTCCGGCTGCTGTTCGTGCTGCCGCTGCTCGCCCTCGGGCTGGCAGCGGCCGCCCTCGGCACCACGGTCGCCGGTTGGCGTAGCGCCGGGATCGCCGCGCGCGTGCACCAGGTGACGTTGCTGACCGGCCTCGCCGCGCTGGCCTGGTTCTGCGCGCAGTGGAACCTGCTCGGCTGGCAGTTCGTCTGACCGCGGCCGCGCCGGCCCGCGCCCACCGGCGCGGGCCGGCGGCGCGGGCCGGCGGCGCGGGCCGGCGGCACGGGCCGGCGGCACGGATCGGCGGCACGGATCGGCGGCACGGATCGGCGGCACGGGTCAGCGGCGCGGATCGGCGGCCGGGTCGGCGGCGCGGGTCAGGCCGCTCGGCGCAGGGCCGGGCGCAGCGCGGCGGCGAGAGCCAGCACCGTGGCGCCGGCCAGCGCGATCGCGGCGCCGATCGACACCGCCTCGGCGAGCAGGCCGAACAGCACCGGGCCGAGGCCCTGGCAGGTCATCGCTCCGGCGGCCAGCAGCCCGAACGCGTGACCGCGGCGGGGTTCGGGCACCGCGTCGAGGAACCGGCGCTGCAGGCCGAGCGAGTACGCGTAGCCGGCGCCGGCGAGGATCAGCAGGACGGCGGCGACCGGCAACCGCGGCTGCGCGGCGAAGGCCAGCAGCGGCACCCCGAGCAGCGCGACGAGAGGGACGACGAGTCGCTCGCGAGTGGCCGGCGCGAGCAGGCGCGCGACCGCGACGTCGCCGAGCATCATGCCGAGCGGACTGCACGCGAGTAGCGCTCCGGCGGCTCCGGCCGGGAAGCCGCCGCGCTCCGCGTACGGGACGAGCAGCGCCTCGGCACCGGTCACCACGGCCGGGGGCAGCCACTGCGCGAGCAGCAACGTCCGCACCGGTCGGTCGGCCAGCAGCGCGCGCGTGCCCGCCCAGCTGTCCCGAACCGTCCCCGCCCCACCCGGCTCGGCCGGGCTCGGCACTGAGCCCGGCCCGGCCGGGCTGGACACCGGTCCGGGCTCCGCCGGACTCAGCGCCGAGTCGCCCTGGACCGGTTCGTGCCGGGCCGGGTCGCCCTGGACCGGTTCATGCCGGGCCGGGTCGGGCGGCAGCCCGACCCGGGACCAGGCCGCCGCCAGCGCGTGCGCGCCGGCCGTGACGAGCAGCGCCCCGACCGGGCTCAGCAGCGCCACCGCGGCGGCTCCGACCGCGAGCCCGAGCAACTGCGCGGCCGACGAGGCGACCGTGGCCAGCGACCGCCCCAGCACGTAGGCGTCACCGGTCAGCGACGCGGCGATCAGCCGGTTGGTGGCGCCCGCGAACACCGGCGTGAACAGCGCGACGCACGCGACGATCAGCAGCATCGCCGCCACCGGGGGATGCCACACCACGAGCGTCAGCGCGGCCGAGGCCTCCAGGGCGTACCCGCCGACGACCAGCCCCCGGGGGCGCAGGCGGTCGGCGAGCGCACCGAGCCCGACGACTCCGACCGCCTGCGGCACGAACCCGATCCCGAACGCCACCGCAGCCAGGAGCGGCGAGCCGGTGGCCGCGAAGATCAGCGTCGAGAGCGCCACCATCCGGAGGGTGTCGGCGGCGATACCCAGGATCCGCGTGCAGAACACCGTGCGGAACACCGGCTGGGCGAGCACCTGGGCGTAGGTGGCGCGCTGGTCGGTCGTCACCGGCCCAGTGTTCGACAGGCTCGGCCGGCACCCAAGAGTTTCGTCCGACGACGTAAGGTCGGGCCGTGCTGCGGATCGAGCTCACCGCCGACGACCTGCTCCGGAGCCGGTTCGCGCTCTCCCCGCTGTTCGAGCTGAACGGCCTGCTGCGGGCGCTGGGCGGGGTGTCCCGGATGCGGCTCCCGGCCGGGCTGGCCGCACGGATCCGACCCGTCTACCGGCGTCTGCTCGCCGAGACGGACCTGGCCGCGGTGCTCGCGCTGCAGTGGCCCCGCGGCGGGGCGAGCGTCCTGGTTCCGCCGCCCCAGTCCCTGGCGCAGACCTGGGACGACGAGATCGCTGCCGTCCACGCCGTTGGGCGCCGGGAGTTCCGCAGAGACATCGCGTACTGCCTCGCCCAGCGGCCGACCGACGACCCGGGCGTCCTCGCCGTTCTGCACGCGGAGGACGTGCGTGAACGACTCGCCGGCACGCTCGACCGCGCCTGGCGGGAGCTGCTGGCGGCCGAGTGGCTGCGGCTGCGGGCGATCTGCGAGCGGGACGTCGTCCACCGGGCTGGGCTGCTGGGGCGGGCCGGCTGGGCAGCGGCCTTCGCGGACCTGCACCGGCAGGTGCGGTGGCGCGACGGCGGTCTCGAGATCCGCCGGCCGGGCGGCCGGGAGGTCGTCGGCGCCGACGGGCAGGGCCTGCTGCTGGTGCCGTCGGTCTTCGTCTGGCCCGGGGTCGCCGTCCACACCGAGGATCCGTGGCGGCGGGCGCTCGTCTACCCGGCGCGCGGAACGGCGGCGCTCTGGCAGACCGCACCGGGGCCGCCGGGGGCGCTCGGTGAGCTGCTCGGCCAGTCGCGGGCCCGCTTGCTGATCACGCTGGACGAACCAGCGAGCACGACGCAGCTCGCGCACGCGCTGGGGCTCGCGGTCGGCGCCGTCGGCGACCACCTCGCGGTCCTGCGCCGCGCGGGGCTCGTCGACCGGGCGAGAGCCGGGCGGTCGGTGCTGTACCGGCGGACCGCGCTCGGCGACGCCCTGCTGGCAGGCACCGACAGCGACCCGCCTGCTGGTTGAGCCCCGGCCACGACGGGCGGTGGCGACACCGGACGCGGCGGGCGGTGGCGGCGCCGGCCGCGGCGACTCCGGACGGGACGACTCCGGACGGGACGACCCCGGACGGGACGACCCCGGACGGGACGACCCCGGACACGGCGAACGGGGCGCCTCCGGATGCCGGAGGCGCCCCGTTCGATCGGCCGGGAGCTCAGCGCTCGTCGGTCTCGATCTGCTCCTTGCGCACCTTCCCGCCGACCGTCTTCTCCTCGGTGACGGTCTCGGTGTTCAGGCGTACGCGCTCGACCGGCACGGCTTCCTTCTCCACGACCGGCTTCTCGGCGTGGAGGGTCACCTCGTGCTCGGCCTCGGAGATCGCCGGGCCGGAGAGTGCGGCGTCCCGGTTGGCCTCCGTGATCGGCTCGCGCTCGACGCGAACGCGCTCGTGGCTCACCGGGACGGTGTGCCGCTCCTCCTCGGTGACCACGTACTTGCGCAGCCGGGCCCGGCCGGCCTCGTGGGTCTCGGTGCCGACGCGGAGACGCTCTTCCGACCGGGTCATCGCGTTGTCGTCACGGCCGGTGGAGCGCTCGCGCTCGGTGTGGCGCACGTTGCCGCCGTCGGACTCGTAGTGCTGTCCGGTGGCCTGGTGGCCGGTGTGCTCGTGGTCGACGTCCGCGGCGTAGGTGTCGCGGGTACCGCTCGGGGCCGTCGGCAGGTGGTAGTGCCGGTACAGCTCGGCGACCTGGGTGGGGGTCAGCGAGCCGTCGCTGCCGTCCGGGTCGATGTTCGGCGCGTCCTTCACCTGGGCCTTGTCCACCGGGACGACGACCCGGTCGCCCTGGAGCTGGGCGCCTTCGAGCGGGACGAACGTTTCCTTGAGACCGAACAGGCCGGTGTGGACCGTCGCGAACTGCGGCTGGTCCGTCCGGTCGTCCAGGTAGACCTGCTTGACCGCACCGATCTTGTCGCCAGACGGGTCGTACGCGGTCGACTGGATCAGCGACGGGATCTGGTCCTGGGTCAACGACATCGTCGTTCCTCCTCGGCTCCGGGGGTTGGTTTTCGAGTGGGGCGATGCGCCGAAGGGATAGCCACCAACCACACCGCACTAAACGAGCGATACCCCAGTATTTCAGTCCATAGAGGACGTTACTCAGGGTTGTCGGCGCTCGCCCTAGCGAGCGGGTAACCGGAATCGGTGCTGGAAAACCGGCGTGCCGGCCCCCCTTGCCGCGGGGCGCCACCGACCTGCGAACAGCGTCGAAAAAAATCTGACGCAGAGCCGAACATGGGAGCGAACGGTTTCGGAGCGCGTCGGCGGGCTACTCGTTCGAGTAGTCAAATCAACAGTGCGCATCAGCGCAGTGACCGGATGTGGCCAGCGAAGGGGACACACCATGCCACCGAGGTGGAAACCCGACGACTTGCTCGACCAAGACGTCCTCGACCGTCACGGCGATCGAATCGGGCGCGTCGAGCGCGTATACCTGGACGCCCGGTCCTCGGCTCCCTCGTTCATCGCGATCCACACGGGACTGCTGAGCCGGTCACCCAGCGTGGTTCCGCTGGCGGGCTCCACCGTCCGGGACGGGGCGATCGTGCTGCCGCTCGAGAAGGACCGGGTGAAGGGCGCACCGACGGTCGAGCCGGCCGGTCAGAACGGCGGGCTCTCCCTCGGTCAGGAGCGCGCCCTCCACACGTTCTACGGCCTGTCCCCCGACGCGCCGGCCCTGGCCGAGGAGGGGCCGGCCGCGCGCGGGTCCGCGACCGACGAGAGGGTCGACGCCTCCCGCACCGACACCGTGCGATCCGACGGTGACCGCGCCGACACCGACCGATCCGACGCCGAGCGAGCCGACGCCGACCGACCCGCCGCGGGCCGAGCCGAGCCGGAGCGAGGCACGGCGGACCGGGTGGACGAGCGGCGGGCAGGTGCCGACTTCCCCTCGGACGCGGGCTCCGCCGGTGACACCGGCACCGCCGACGACGCGATGACCCGCTCGGAGGAGCGGCTCCGCGTCCGCACCGAGAACCGCCCGACCGCACGCGCACGGCTGCGCAAGCACGTCGTCACCGAAGACGTCCAGGTGACGGTCCCGGTCGCCCACGAGGAGTACCACGTCGAGTACGAGCCGTTGGACGAGGCCGCTGACCCGTCCGCCGCACCCTCGCCAGGAGCGCCCACGGCAGCCGGCGACCCCCCGGCGAGCGCTCGTCCGACCCCGCGGGCGGCCGCCGCCGACCGCACCGGCCGGGACGAGCGCGGCGATCCGGCCGACAGCGACGACGCCGACGGCATCACGCTCCACGCCGAGCGGATCGTCGTCCGCACCGAGAGCGTGCCGACCGAGCGCGTCCGCCTCGCCAAGGAGACCGTCACCGGCGAGGAGACCGTCACCGGCGAGGTGCGTCGGGAGAAGATCGAGCTGGAAGAGCCGTGATGCGGCGGCCGGGGCCGGCCGGGTCGGCCGAGCCCCGGGCCCGGCGGGTCAGGCCCGGCAGGTCAGGCCGGGACGCCGAGGGCTGACGCCAGCATCGGCCAGGAGTTCTTGAACTCGCGCTGCCAGTACGGCCAGGTGTGCGTACCGCGCCCGTAGAGCCGGACGGTCGGCGACAGCCCGGCGGCGCGCGCCTTCGCCACGAAGCTCTGCGTCGTCAGCAGCGCCGCGGTCTCCTGCCAGATGAAGTCCTTGGTCTGGTCGAGATCGGCCGCCCGGCCGTCGCCGCAGGAGATGTAGAGCTGCGTGCCGCGCAGGCCGGAGAGCAGATTGGCCGGGTTGTGCGCCTGCCAGGTGCTGCGGTTGGTGATCGTGTTGCCCCACAGGCTGAGGAAGCTCTCGTTCGCGGTCGCCCGCATGTACTCGACCGCGGCCGGGCCGCCCGGGTAGAGCGTGTCGAGCAACCCGCTGTAGGACGCCGCCGCCTTGAACATCCCCGGGTGACGTCCGGCGTAGGAGAACGCGCCGAACCCACCGACGGACAGCCCGGCCACCGCGCGGACGTTCGATCCGCGGTAGCCGCGCTCGATGATCTGCTGGAGCTCGGTGATGTGGTACGTCTCGTACTTGGGCCCCGACCCGCGCGGATCGCTGTAGAAGCCGGCCATCCCGTCGCTGGGCATCACCACGAGCACGTTGCGGTCGTGGAAGAAGCTGTAGACGTCGGTGAACGCGTCCCACGACCGGTAGTCGACCGGCTCGCAGCACCCGTGCAGCAGGTAGAGCGTCGGCCACGTGCGGCCGGGCTGGTTGAAGTAGTCCTTGGGCAGCAGCATCCGGACCGGGGTGCGGCCCTTCATGGCCGGCGAGTCGATCGTGATGTCGAGCTTCTGCCACTCCACCCACGTCTCGCCGACGACGCGGGCTCCGTCGTCGGCCACGCCCTTGGTCAGATCACCGACGTCGGCGGCGGCCGGCGCCGCCGTGACGGCCGTCAGGCCGGTCGCCAGCAGCACGGCGACGAACGCGAACCGCAGGAGCACCCGTAACCGCGACACGTCGCCTCCTTCACTGCGCACTCGACGTGCACATCCGGCGGCTCAGTGTAGGAACGCCACCCCTCACATGTCGGTGATTTTGCCATCTTCGCATGGCGGGATCGAGAAAGCCGCTGGTCAGTGCCGTTCGTGGCGGAACCGAGCCGTCAGCGCCCCGACGGCACGTGCAGGAAGGCGCGGAGGGCGGAGAGGTCGTCGGTGCCGAGGTAGTCGACCTCGGCGTCGCGCATCTCGCGCCAGAACGCGTTGCGCTGCCGCCGGGAACGCGCGGGCACTCCCCAGAACCGCACGGTGCGCCCTTCGGCGTGCGCCTTCGCCACCCACTCGCGGAGCGCCTGCCGCTCCGCGTCCGGCATCTCGCCGTGGCCGTCCCAGCGGAACTTCCAGTCCCACTTCTCACTGCACAGCGGCACCAGCGCCGCCGGCGCGTCGCTGCCGACCGCGGCGAGCGTCCCGTCGCAGGCCGCGTAGCGCACGTCGGCGGCGGCGAGCGCCTCACGCGGCGGCTTGCCGGAGATCACGACCGTGACCGCGCCCGGGTGGATCTGGTCCCCCTCGAAGCGCGTCAGCATGTCCTTGTACTCGTCGAGCTCGGCCGCGAGCAGCTCCCAGCACCACTCGGGATCGTTCTTCACCTCGACCAGCAGCTGGAACGGCCGGTCGTAGCCGGGCAGCACGCCACCGTGCTCGGCCACCCGCCGGGCCAGTGGCTCCAGGTAGAGGCCGCGCAGCGTCCGCCAGTACTCCAGGTCCTCGGCGTCGTGTCCGACGAGCAGCCGGGCGACACCGTGCTCGTCCTCGTGCGGCCAGACGTCCACCTCGACGCTGGTGAAGCCCTGGTCGAGCGCGGCCAGCAGCGGCCGTCCGTGGCGGTAGTCGTTGTGGGCGTGGCCGCCGGTCAGCGGGCCCCACCGGCGGTGCCGCAGATGGGTCGCCACGCCGACGCCGACCGCGATCACCACCACCACGGCCAGCCCGACCAGCACGGTCACTAACGCGGACATCCTCGGCTCCTTCTCCCTGCCGTCCCCGGGAGAGGTTTACCAGCCGGCCGGCGCCGCTAACCGCCGTGGGTGGAGAAGAAACGCCTCAGGTCGCCCACGCCTCCAGCGCGGTACTGATCAGGCGACGCCGTCGTCCAGCGGGCGGAGCTCGTCGGCGTAGCTCACCGACGTCCGGCGCATCACGCCGTCGTCGCTGATCCGGTAGGTGCCCAGCCGCCACAGGGGCGGCGAGTAGGCGTGGATCGAGACGCTCTCCGCGTCCGCGCCCGACATCCGGTGGATGTGGTCGGGCCCGAAGCAGAACGACTCGCCCTCCCGGACGATGACGTCGACGTGCTGCCCGCCGATCCGCGGGTTGTTCTCGTGCACGGCGCCCTGCACGACGGCCACGGCTCCCGACGAGATGTCGTGGTCGTGCCAGCCGGTGTCGTTCTGCGGTGTCCAGCAGAGCAGCCAGACGTCCACGTGGTCGTCGCGGTAGAGCGAGACGTAGTGCCGGTCGGTGTCGGAGAACGCCACGTGTTCCCGCCACCGTTCGGGGTGGCGGGCCAGGTCGTCGACCAGCTCGCGCAGCTCGTGCTTGCTCAGGGCCCGCGCGGGCAGGGCGTCGTAACTCATGGCTTTCCCTTCTTTCCGTAGAGCAGGCGGAGCGGGTTGGCGACGGCGAGCGCGTGGTCGAACGCGTCGCCGAAGCCGAAGTCGGGCACGGTGGCGTACGGCCGGTCGGAGCCGAGCACCACGAGGTCGACGCCGAGCACCCGCACCACGGCGTCCACACCCCGCGGGCCGTAGGACGACGTCTCGACGAACGCGTCGACGTCGACCTGGCGGCGGACGGGGCCGCCGCGGGCCGCGAGCCGCTCGCCGTGCAGCGGTGCGAGCCCGGCCAGCAGCGCGAAGCAGACGCGCAGCGTCGGGTGGGCGGCCCGGCCGAACGCGACGAACGCGTGCCAGGCGTCGTGCATCTGGTGGACGTACGGGCTGAGCGCCGGCCACCAGCCGGGCGCGCCGTCCGGTGGCGCCGGGTGCGGACCGGGGTGGACGAACAGCGGTGCGTCGCGCCGTTCGAGCACGCGCAGCAACGGCGCGCAGCGCGCGTAACCGGCCTGGTCGAGCAGCGCGTCGGCGGGCAGCTGCAGTCCGACGCAGCCGGCGTCGAGCGCGCGCTCCAGCGCTTCCGGCTCGATCTCCCGCAGCCCGGCCGCTGCCCAGGCGCCGAACGAACCCGGCAGCGCGGCGACACCCGCGTGGTAGGCCTCCAGCAGCGGTGCGGCCTCGGCGGCCGGGAGCCACTCGATGCCCAGCGGGCTCGACAGCGAGATCAGCGCCCGGTCGAGGCCGTCGGCGGCGACCAGCGCGGACCGTGCGGCGACGTCGTGGTCGGCCGGGTCCACCGCGTACGGCGGGGCGCTCGCGGTGTGCAGCGTCCAGCCCTCGAGGTGCGGGGGCGCCGAGCGCTCCCGCAAAGCGTCGAGCAGCGGCTCGGGCCACAGATGCTGGTGGATGTCGATGCGCATGTCAGTAGGGTATTCCTACAGGCCGAGTGGGTTAACCGCTTCAGTTAAGCGGTTAAGTGTTCTCCTTGTCAAGTCTCCCTCAGGGCTTCTACCTGCTGAAACACCCGTGTGGGTGGCGCCGTCGCGCGTCCCGGATTCCCTGGTCAGCGCTGGGTGCGGTGAAGTGCGCCGAGGCCGACCGTCGGCGAAGGTTGCGAGGAGCTACCCGCGAAGCTCGCAGCCGTTCGGGTTGCCGGACCGTCCGCCGCGCACCGCGTGATCCATCGGCGCGTCGACCTGGTTCCCGACACGTAGGCCTGCGTCAGGTGCAGGATGCCGGCTGTTCCGAGCGCACCCGGCGGTGACCCGGCTCGAGGAATTCTCTGGCACGCAGGTCAGCGCGATCGGCGTCGGACCCGGCCGCGACCAGAACGTGGCCATCCGCGACCTGATACGAGTCCGACGTGAAAGTCGAGACCAGGTGGACTCAGAATGAGCGCGTGACTTCGCCTCGCGTTGACCAGTTAGGACCGGAAGGCCCGGACGAGAAGTACGAACCGATCGTCCGCGTCACCACCCTCGAGATCTTCTTCGACCTGATCTTCGTCTTCGCCATCACCCAGCTGACGACGTTGCTGGTCGACGACCCGAGCTGGCGCGGTGTGGCGCAGGTCGTGCTCATGTTCGGCGTCATCCAATGGATCTACGGCGGGTACGTCTGGCTGGCCAACGCGGTCGCCCCGGACCGCGTCGTCCGGCGACTGCTCTCCCTGCTCGGCATGGTCGGTTTTCTCTTGATCGGACTCTCGATACCGACCGCTTTCGACGGGGGCGGCTTGCTGTTCGGCGTCGGCTACCTGCTGGTCGTGGTCGTCCACACGGCGCTGTTCACGCAGAGCGCCAACACCAGCTCGGTCGCCGGAATCTTCCGGGTCGCGCCGTTCAACCTGCTGTCGGCCGTGCTGATCCTGGCGGCGGGCGCGATCGGCGGTGTGGCCGAGTACGTGCTCTGGACGGTGTCGCTGGTGCTGCTGGTCGCGACGCCGTTCCTGGCGCCGATCCGGATGTTCCGGGTCCAGCCGGGCCACTTCGTGGAGCGGTACGGGCTGCTGCTGATCATCGTTCTGGGCGAATCGATCGTCGCCATCGGCGTCGGCGCGAGTGGTCTGCACCTCGATGCCCCGCTCGCGGTCACCGCGGTGCTCGCGTTGGGGGTGACCGCTGCGCTCTGGTGGTCGTATTACACCGGCGACGAGGAGCGCGCCGAGCGCAACCTGGAGGCGCGACCGGTCGACCAGCGGGCGCGCCCGGCGCTCAACTCCTACTTCTACGCGCTGGCGCCGATGCTGCTCGGCGTCGTGGTGCTGGCCGCGGGCGTGAAGAAGACGATCGGCCACCCGACCGAGCACCTGACCTGGTTCGCGGCGATCGCGCTGGCCGGCGGCGTCGCGCTGTTCCTGCTGGGCCATGGACTCTTCCGGATGGTGCTGGGGTTGTCCGGGGCGTCGAATCGGCTGGCCGGTGCGGCGCTCACGCTGGGGGCGATCCCGATCGGCCATGCGGTCGCGGGGGCGGCGGAGCTGGTGGTGGTGCTCGCGATCCTGGTCGCCACCGTGGCATCCGACGCGTTCTTCGCCCGGGAGGAACAGGTCTCCGTGGAGTAACGGGCCGCTCCCCGGCCCACCCGCAGCTCCAGCGACGCACGCGGTGTCCTGCTCGAACAACGTCGGGACGAGCACGGCGACGCCGAGCGGGTAGGCGCCGGTAGCGACCGGGCGCACATCGCAGGGCGGCGCGGCGGGTCGGGAAGTCGCGAGACGGGCCCGCCCGCCCTGACCCGGCGCCCGGCGACCCTGAGGTGGAGATCCGGGGGCCGACCAGGGATTCGCCCGATTCGGTGGGACCCGGCAGGGGGCACAGTAAGTGGTGTCGGGAGCAGCTCCTGACACCCACGATGAAGGGAAGCCCCGCCATGAACGAGGTCCACCGAAGCCTCTCCGCCAAGGGTCTGGTCCGGCCGCGGGAAGGCCGTCTCCTCGGGGGTGTGTGCGCCGGTTTGGGCGCGCGTTTCGGCTTCGACCCATGGACCGCGCGGGTCCTGTTCGTCCTCGCGCTCGCCGTCATACCCGGTAGCCAGTTGCTGCTCTACCCGATCCTGTGGCTCCTGATGCCCTCTGCGGACGTGGCTCCGTACGCGGGTCCGGCTACTCCGACCGCGGCCGGCTGACGCGGGGACTTCGGCCGGGAAGCGCGATGCTTCCCGGCCGGTGGGATGAGTCCGAGCCCGCCTCGCCACCTGCGGCCACTGTCACTTCCAGGCCATTCCCCGGCTGAGCAACCAGTCCTCCACCGCGGGCTCGGCCGGCACCACCAGCGGCGCGCCCACCCCGATGTCCACACTGAATCGACGGGCTCCGGTGGGGCCTGCGCAGTACTCGACCACGACCTCCACCTGCTCGGTCCCGCCGTCCGACCGCTGGCCGCTCATGCGGCCGGCGAGCAGCTCGGCCGGTGAGGCCGCGCGGGCGTGCGCGCTGTCGGAGGCACGGGCGTCCTCCGGCGTCACGACGCGGACGATCCGTGGCGTCTTCTCGGGCTCCCCCTGGGTCATCTCACCAGCAAAAAGGCGAAAAGGTGCAGCCAGCGTGCGCCACGCCGAATCCCGCTGCCCCGACCTGCGTTGTCACTACGCTGAAAACCGTGCCGCAACAACGGAAGCGCGCCACGCTGCGCCACGTGGCCGAGGCGACGGGGCTCTCCACCGCCGCGGTCTCCTACGCGTTGCGTGGCCTGCAGACCTCTGAGGAGACGCAGCGCCGGGTCCGGGAGGCCGCCGCCGAGCTGGGGTACGAGGCCGACCCGATCGCCCGCGCACTGGCCAGCGGGCGCACCGGCACGGTCGGCCTGCTCTGCGGGTCGCTCGAGGACCTCTGGCAGCAGTCGCTGGCGGTGGCGATGGGCCGGGAACTGCTCCACCGGGATCGGTTCGCGCTGATCCTCGACGCCGCCGGAGACCCGGCGCGCGAGGCGATCCTGGCCAGGCAGCTCCGCGACCAGCGGGTGGACGCGCTGGTCGTCCAGCCGATCGATCCGTCGGCGCCGGACTGGGCGATCCTGGCCACCTCGCTCCCGATCGTCTCGATCGGCGACCCGCTGCGGGGGGTCGAGGGCGGCGAGGTGCTGTTCGACAACCGCACCGGCGTGACGCTCGCCCTGGAGCACCTCGCCGGCCTGGGCCATCGGCGGATCGCGGTGCTCACCCCCAACCGGCCGAGCACCCCGGACCGGCCGGCCGAGGTCCACGTCGGCGTCGAGGCGTCGAGGCTCGGCCTCGACGTCCGGCTGGTCACCTCCCCGCACGCGCTGGGCGGCGCCACTGCCTGCGCCGTCGAGATCCTCGGCACCGCCGACCGGCCGACCGCGGTGTTCTGCTTCGCCGACTCGATCGCGTACGGCGTCTACGCGGCCGCGCGCCGCCTCGGGCTCGACGTCCCCGGCGACGTCTCGGTGGTGGGGTACGACTCGCACCCGATGTCCGCGCTGCTCACCCCGGCGCTGAGCACCGTCGACTGGGACCTGGAGGGCATCGTGCGCCAGGCGACCTCGCTGGCGATCGCCCAGATCGACGACCGCACGCACCGCCGATTCGTCCGCTCTCCGCGGCTGTGGGTTCGCGACTCGACCGCTCCGCCCGCCGTCTAGGCTTCCGGGGAGCCGAGCGAGGGGGCCGCCAGTGGGGGACGGCAACGGGGCGAAGAACCCGACCGAGCGCTTGCTGGCGCTCTTCGACCAGCACCGCCTCTCCCCCGCCCAGCGCCGCATCGCCCAGCACCTGCTCGATCACCTCGCCGAGGCGGCGTTCCTCTCCAGCGTCGATCTGGCCAACCGGGTCGGCGTGAGCCAGCCGTCGGTCACGCGGTTCGCGGTCGCACTCGGCTTCGCCGGCTACCCGGACCTGCAGCGGGCGCTGCGGCCGATCGCGATGAGCGCGATCAACTCCGCCGCCGAGCGCCCCGACGCCCCCACCGCGCGCCGTAACGAGTTGCAGGCGGCCGTGGACGTCGAGATCCGCAACCTCGAGGCGCTGCGGCAGAGTCTCGCTGACCCGTCCCGCGTCCTCGAGCTGGGGCGGGAACTCGCCGCGTCGGCTCCGCTGACCGTGGTCGGCGCACGGATCTCCGCTCCGATCGCGGACTACTTCGGGTACGCCGCCAAGCGCATCCACCCCGACGTGCGGGTCGTGACGTCGGGGGGCAGTGCCGTCTACGACGCGCTGCTGCAGGCGCGCGAGGCCGGCGGCGGCTGGGTACTGGCGTTCGCGCTCCCCCGCTACGCGGGCGAGACGATCACCGCGCTGCGGTACGCCCGCACGGTGGGGTTGCGCACGGCGGTGGTCACCGACGCGCCGATCGCGCCGTTCGCCGGCGAGGTGGACGTACTGCTCGCCGCCGGGGTCGGCACGCGCCTGGTCTTCGACTCCTACGCCGCGCCGGTGGCCCTCGCGGCGGTGGTGCTCCAGGCCATGGCCGACGCTGCACCGGCGCGCACGCAGGCCCGGCTCGAGGCGTACGAGGGCATGGCCGAACGCGTCGGTTTCTTCATCGACCGGTAGCCTCGAATCCCGAGCGCGTTGATGGGGCGGGTGGGTCACGATTCGACGTCGAAGATGCGCGGGTGGCGTGTCTGCACAGAGGATGGGACCCGTGAGTAGAGCCGAGGCCGGGTGTGCGGACGGGCGGAGCGCCGTTCGGGCCCGGTCCGGTCGCGCCCGCGCGCCGGGCGTCCCGGGCTCGAACGACGGGGTCAGCGGCGCCCCGGCCGGCACCGACCGGGTCGGCGGCGGCCCGGCCGGCACGAGCGGGGTCGGCGGCGGGCCGGCCGGCACGAGCAGGGACCGCGGCGGGCCGGCCGGCACGAGCGGGGTCGGCGGCGGGCCGGCAGGCACGAGCGGGGTCGGCGGCGGCCCGGCAGGCACCAGCCGGGGCTCAGCCCTCGAACGCGGCCAGACCCGGGAGCAGCGCGGCGGCGTCCTCGACGTCCTGGTCGAGTGGCCGGTCGTCGAGCCGGTCCGGCAGCCGCTCGGCGGCGTAGGCGAACGCGTCGGCCAGCGGGCCGTCGACCGGTGGCGTCCCCCGCATCCGCAGCGCGCGGACGGCGGCCACCAGCTCCGCGGCGAGCACGATCCGGTAGCTGCCGACCGCGTCGAGGGAGTTCCGGGCGGCCTGCGAGGAGAACGGCGCGTGCTCCTCGACGCCCCGCGAGACGACCGCGGTGGCCAGCGACGTCGGAGTCGCGTGCAGCCGCAGGGCGCCCAGCGCCGAGTGCGCCACGTACTCCAGGATCATCAGCCCCGACGACCCGGGCGGCCCGGCGGCGAGGAACGGCGAGAGACCGGTGAACGCCGGCTCGAGCAGCAGGCTCAGCCGCGCGACCGAGAGTGCCGCCGTCTGGTAGAGCGCGTTGCGCATCGCGTCCAGGGCGAGGCCCAGGTAAGCAGTGTGAAAGTTCGCGTTGTGGAGCACCCGGTTGCCGACGGAGTCCACCAGCGGGTTCTCCGCAGCGGCGTTCAGCTCGATGCCGAGCGTGCGCTCCAGCGCGACGACGGCGTCCAGGGCGGGGCCGTGGACCTGCGGAACCGCACGGTAGCTGTACGGGTCCTGGATCCGGGCCGCCTTGATCGGCTGACCGGCGAGCAGGTCACGCAGCCGGGCCGCGACGGTCTGCTGGCCGGGGTGCGGCCGCGCCAGATGGACGACGGCCTCGTACGGCTCGCTGTTGCCGTCGCAGGCGAGGAACGCCAGCGCAGTGATCACGGTGCTCGCCCGCAGCAGCTCGGAGAGGTCGGCGCAGGCCAGCGCCGACTCCCCGATCGACCCGGCGTTCGAGCTGATGAACGACAAGGCGTCGGCCGGGTCGAACGGCACCGGGTCCATCGCGCCACCGCGCCAGGGCACCTCGCCGATCAGGCAGAGCGCGGTGATGGCGAGCGCGGGCAGGTCGCCGGTGCCGATGCCCCCGAACGCGTGCACGGGCGGCGTCAGACCGCGGTTGAGTGCGCTCGCCAGCGCGGTGAGCAGGTCGGGCGCGACACCCGAGCCGCCCGCGGCCAGTTGGTTGAGCCGGACCGTGAGCATCGCCCGGACGCTGATCGGGTCGAGCAGCGGGCCGGCACCGCCCGCGTGGCTGCGCAGCAGCCGCAGGCCGTGCGGGTCGTGCCGGGCCGGCTGGTCGACGACCGCGTCGCTGGCGGCCACGCTGCCCTCCGGGCCCAGGACCACCGGCCCGGCGGTGCTCTCGTAGGCCACCGCGACGAGCCGGTTCGCGCCGACGCCGGTGGTGCGGCCGTAGACGGGGCCGGCGGCGCTCAGGTCGCGCACCGCCTGGTGCGACGCGTTCGCCCGGACCAGGCCGTCCGGGTGGACGCGCACCGGGACGCCGTCCCGCGCCACGCTGCGGACGTGCTCCGCGGTCAGCGCGACGCCGTCCAGCACCACCTCGGACATGAGCACCTCTTCGCCGGAGAACGTGCTTCCAACAGCGGCTACGCCGCCCTCATCTTGACACGATCTTCAGGCAACAGAGGCATGAAGAACCCCATTCACATTCGGGCGGGAGCTGGGATAACTAGGTGATCACCTTCGAAAACGTCACCAAGCGGTTCCCCGACGGCACCGTCGCCGTCGACAACCTCAGTCTCGAGATCCCGGCCGGGAAGATCACCGTCCTGGTCGGCCCCTCGGGATGCGGCAAGACGACGACGCTGCGAATGATCAACCGGATGATCGACCCCACCTCCGGAACGATCACCGTGGACGGTCAGAACGTCCTGGACGTCGACCCCCCCACGCTGCGCCGTCGGATCGGTTACGTCATCCAGCAGGGTGGCCTGCTGCCCCACCGGACGATCGTCGACAACGTCGCCACGGTCCCGTTCCTGCTGGGTCACGACAAGAAGAAGGCCAGGGCCGACGCGCTGGAGCTGCTGGAGCGGGTCGGGCTGCCCGCCTCGTTCGCCAAGCGGTACCCGCACCAGCTCTCCGGCGGCCAGCAGCAGCGCGTCGGCGTGGCCCGCGCGCTCGCCGCCGACCCGCCGGTGATGCTGATGGACGAGCCGTTCAGCGCCGTCGACCCGGTCGTGCGCAAGCAGCTGCAGGAGGAGTTCCTCCGCCTGCAGACCGAGCTGCACAAGACGATCGTCCTGGTCACCCACGACATCGACGAGGCGGTGAAGCTCGGGGACATGGTCTGCGTCCTCGAGGTCGGCGGCCGGATCGGACAGTTCGACACCCCGGAGCGGCTGCTCGCGTCACCCTCGGACAAGTTCGTCGAGGAGTTCCTCGGCGACGACCGCGGTGTGCGGCGGCTGTCGTTCGTCGGCTCCGACGGGCTGGACCTGGACACCGCCCGTGTCGTCACGTCGGCGGGCGCCGCGGACACCTGGCGGCTGCTCGTCGACGCCGACGGGAAGCCTCAGGGGTGGCTCGCGCCGGGGTCGGCCGGTGACCCGCTGCCGGTGGGCCGGGCCTTCACGGTCGGGCAGGACTCCCTGCGGTCCGCGCTCGACAGCGCCGTCCTCAACCCCTCCGGAGACGCGATCGGCGTCGACACCGACGGGAAGGTCGTCGGTCTGGCCGGCCAGGAGCAGATCACCGGCGCGCTGCGCGACCGCGCCACCGCCGGAGCCGCCCAATGACGTGGGACTGGCGCTGGGACTGGATCACGTCGCACTACGACCTGCTCGGTGAGCTGCTCGGCCAGCACCTCTACCTGTCGGTGGTGCCGGTGGTGCTGGGGCTGCTGATCGCGCTGCCGCTGGGCATCCTGTGCGTGCGCGTCCCCCGGCTGTACGCGCCGGTGCTGGCCCTGACCAGCTTCTTCTACGCGCTGCCGTCGCTGGCACTGTTCGTCGTGCTGATCGACTACACCGGCTTCACCGGCTGGACGGTCATCATCCCGCTGACCATCTACACGCTCTCGGTGCTGGTGCGCAACGTCGTCGACGGGTTGCGTTCGGTGCCCGACCACGTCAGCCAGGCGGCCACCGCGATGGGCTTCGGCGGCCTGCGGCGGCTGCTCCAGGTCGACCTGCCGATCGCGATCCCGGTCGTGATCGCCGGCTTGCGGGTGGCGACGGTCTCGAACATCAGCCTCGTCAGCGTCGGCTCGCTGATCGGCATCAGCGGCCTCGGCCAGCTGTTCGTCGACGGCATCCAGCGCAGCTTCATCACGCCGATCATCGTCGGCATCGTCCTGACGGTCGTGCTGGCCGTCCTCGCGGACGCCGTCCTCGTCGCCCTGCAGTGGCTGCTGACGCCGTGGACGCGGACCGGCCGGTCGGCCGCACCGCTTCCGGAGGAGACCACCCTGGCCGGACCGGCGGCCGCTGCGACGACGGGGGTGGCTTCGTGAACGTCGTCCAACGGGCGCTCGAGTGGTTCGGGGAGTCGTCGCAGTGGTCCGGGGTCGACGGGATTCCCAACCGCATCGGCGAGCACCTGTACTACTCCGGTCTCGCGCTGCTGATCGCGGCCCTGATCGCACTGCCGCTCGGCCTCTACGTCGGGCACACCGGCCGGGGCGCGTTCCTCGCCGTCAACTCGGCGGGTGCCGCCCGCGCCCTCCCGACCGTCGGCCTCGTCGGCCTCACCGTCGTGGTGTTCGGCATCGGTCTCACGCCGACGCTGCTGCCGCTGGTGGCGCTGGCGATCCCGCCGATCCTGGTGAACACCTACGCCGGTGTACGGCAGGTCGACGCGCAGCTGCGGGACGCCGCCGGCGGCATGGGGATGACCGGCTCGCAGGTGCTGTTCCAGGTGGAGCTGCCGGTCGCCCTGCCGCTGATCGTCCTGGGTCTGCGCACGGCCGCCGTGCAGATCGTCTCGACCGCCACCATCGCCGCCTACGTGGGGCTCGGTGGTCTGGGCCGCTACATCTTCGACGGCCTGGCCCGCCGGGAGTACGAAGTCATGATCGGCGGTGCCGTGCTCTCGGTGCTGCTCGCACTCGGTACCGAGGCGCTGTTCGTCGGGGTGCAGCGCCTGCTCGTCTCGCCGGGAGTCCGGCAACGTGCGCTCGTGAAGTGAGCGCGGCGAACTGTCGGACCCGGTTCGTAACATCCAACCGCCACAGCCTGTTCGAGAGGGAAATCATGAGAAAGCAAGTCCGCATGTTGTTCGCGGTCAGCAGCGCAGCGGCGCTGCTGGCGCTCACCGCCTGCGGTGGCGGTGACAGCGACTCCGGCGACGACCCGCTCAACCAGCCAGCCGGTGGCAGCGAGGTCGTCGTCGGCTCCGCGAACTTCCCGGAGAACGTGCTGCTGGGCGAGATCTACGCGCAGGCGCTCGAGGCCAAGGACGTCAAGGTCAAGCGCCAGCTGAACATCGGCGCCCGCGAGGTGATCTACTCGCAGATCGAGAAGGGCACGCTGACGGTTCTGCCGGAGTACAACGGCGCGCTGCTGGCCTACCTGGACAAGGGCGCCACCGCCACCACCAGCGAGGAGGTCGACGCGGCGCTGAAGACGAAGCTGCCCACCGGCCTCGAGCTGCTCAACCCGGCCGAGGCCGAGGACAAGGACTCGGTGGCGGTCACCAAGGAGACCGCGGCCAAGTACAAGCTGAAGTCGCTCGAGGACCTGGCGCCGGTGGCGAAGAACATGGTGGTCGGCGGGCCGCCGGAGTTCAAGACGCGGGCGCAGGGCATCGTGGGCCTCAAGGAGAAGTACGGCGTCGAGTTCAAGGAGTTCAAGTCGCTCGACGTGGCCGGCCCGATCACCGTGTCGGCGCTGAAGAAGGGTGACGTGCAGGCCGCGAACCTGTTCACCACCGACCCGGCGGTGCCGGAGAACGGCTTCGTCGCGCTGGAAGACCCGAAGGGCCTGTTCAGCGCCCAGAACGTGACGCCGCTCGTCTACAAGGACGGCGCGAACGACACGGTCAAGGACGCGCTGAACGGGGTGTCGGCGAAGCTCGACACCGCGACGCTGGCCGACCTGGTCAAGCAGGTCGTGGCGGACAAGAAGGACGCCGACGTGGTGGCCAAGGAGTGGCTCTCGACCGCCGGTCTGAGCTGACGCCGTAAGCCTCGACGAGGGCCGCCCGCGCGCCGCGCGGGCGGCCCTCGCGCATCCCGCCCGGGCGCGGGGTACGCGTCGCGGGGCGCGCGGGGGCGCGCGGGGCGCGGGTGCGCGCAGGGGCGCGCGGGGCGCGCGCGGGTGCGCGGGGCGCGGAGCGCGCGGGGCGCGCAGGGCGCGGAGCGCGCAGGGCGCGGGGCGCGCAGGGCGCGGAGCGCGCAGGGCGCAGGGCGCGGAGCGCGCAGGGCGCGCAGGGCGCAGGGCGCGGAGCGCGCAGGGCGCGCAGGGCGCAGGGCGCGCAGGGCGCGGAGCGCGCAGGGCGCAGGGCGCGGAGCGCGCAGGGCGCAGGGCGCGCAGGGCGCGCGGGGCGCGCAGGGCGCGCGGGGCGCGCAGGGCGCGCAGGGCGCGCAGGGCGCGCGGCGCGCGGGGCGCGGCCGGTTGTCGGGGTATGGCGACCGGAAAGTGGGGTCATCAAGGGCTTGATGAGCCCGGTTGGTCGTTGCTCAACCCCGACAACTCGACGCCGTCACCTCCGGCACCCGCTCCCCG